>Ga0315298_1000151_pt1 | contig 136576 bp, 138 predicted proteins | sample WHS_1_MG_FD_203077 | JGI IMG/M metagenome (GOLD analysis project Ga0315298, IMG submission 203077) | Extremophilic microbial mat communities from Washburn Hot Springs, YNP, Wyoming, USA - WHS_1_MG | ecosystem: Environmental > Aquatic > Thermal springs > Hot (42-90C) | place: USA: Wyoming...
TGTCAACGTGAAAACGCCGACACGCATATTTATCTTTCTTGCATGAACAAGCCTGTTCCGCCTGGAAGCGTAATCCGGAAAGCTTGCATCTTCAAGGGCGAAAAGTGCTTGCCTTAAACGTAAGGCTCGTGGCCGAGTTAAACTTGCGTTAAAAGTGTTTCGGCATTCTGCAAGCATGTGCCGCCGCCGTGCAGCGCCGAGGTTTCCATGGTTAAGGCTAAAAAAAAGGCTTTGGGAAAAAAGGGTAACCCCTCAGGTGAACAACTGCTTGGTTTGCAGCGGTGACCGGGTAACTCAGTATGACCTTGACCCGCGTTCCATGCCTGAACCGCGTCGGTCTCTGAAGCCACCTCGCCTGCCGCCGAAGCCGCCGCTGCGTCCCCTGAAGGGGCGTCTCTGCTGCTCGTAAGTTTTGCTTGAAACGTTGTTTTCCGTGTTTACTTCGCCTTCTAAAGGTTCCTTCGCCGGCTCAAGCTTTCCGTACTTGCCGATGTTGAGTCGCATGTTGCCTTTGAAAAGCGTTACGTAGCCGTTTTCCACGCGGATCGTTTCGCTCTCGTTCACTTTGTCGATGTTGTCGTCCCACAGCGTGAGGTAGATGCTTCCTGTCGCGTCGCCGACCAGCGCGTCGCACACACGGTGCGGCGAACCGTCGCGTCCCATCGGTATCTCTCTGACTTCGCTTTTCGAAACAACCTTTGCAGTCACATTTACCGCTCTTGAGGCAGGCGTTAACTCGCCAACCTTGGCTTCAACTGGTTGCCTTCTGCTCTCGAAAAATCCTTCAACAGCCAAACTTTTCCAACATCCTATTTCATGATTTGACGCTACAAGTAAACCGTCTGACTCACTTAAGGTTTTCGCTCCGCTTTAGCGTAATGAGATCCGTCATGGCTGAGGCGCTGCAGCAAAGCCCAAGTGCAAGATGCTTATAACGCTTGGTTGAGTTTGACTGCTGCGCGCCGGCGTCTATGGAGGCGGGCTTCAACTAGCGTCTTCGCAGGGTTGAACGTGTCACACGGCGGTTTCTTCGGCGAGTCCCGCTTCAGGATACGCGAAGACGAAAGCTTTTTCAGGGTCGAAGCTGAGGGTGACTTTTTCGCCGACATCTATCCATTTCTCCGTCAGCGAAGGCTTAAGCACTGTGACTACGTCTTCGTTTTCAAGCTTGACTTCGTACCTTACAAGTGTGCCTTCAAACGTGAACTTCTCCACTTTGCCGCTGAAACGGTTTTCCGCGTGGACCTTGCCCTTCTCCATGAGTAGTACTTCAGGTCTCACGGCGAGAACAACACGGTCGCCTGGTTTGCTGCCTTTGTTTACGCCTTCAAGCTTCAGCCCACCGCGCAGTTCAACCCGCACGTTTGCGCCGTCAAGCGTGGTTGCGTAGCCTTCGAGAAAGTTTGATTCGCCGATGAAGTGTGCTACGAAGATGCTGTTCGGGTTTAAGTACAGCTCCTGAGGCGTGCCCACCTGGATGATTTTTCCCTTGCGCATGACGGCGATCCTGTCGGAAATGGACATTGCTTCAGCCTGGTCATGCGTTACATGGATCGCCGTAAGCTTCAAGTCTTTAGCCATACGCCTAATCTCGTAGCGGATTTCGTTCCTGACCTTAGCGTCTAACTGTCCAAGCGGTTCGTCTAAAAGCAGAATCTTCGCGCCAGCAGCCAACGCGCGGGCCACGGCGATGCGCTGCATCATGCCGCCGCTGAGCTCGCTTGGGTACGCATTCCACCTTTCGTTAAGCTTGACGAGTTCAAGCACTTCATGCCCGATGGTTTCTGTCTCTTTAGCGTCAAAGTTTTTCACTTTCGGACCGTAAACCACGTTGTCCCACGTTGTCATATGCGGGAAAAGCGCGAACGTCTGGAACACGAAGCCAACGTCGCGGTCTTCAGGTGGAACGCGGTCTACGCGTCTGTTGCCTATGTAGATTTCGCCCTTGTCTGGCTCGATGAGCCCGGCGATAAGCCGTAGCAGCGTAGTTTTGCCGCAGCCGCTTGGGCCGAGAAGAGCGAAGTATTCCTTGTCATAAACATGTAGACTCACGTCGTCTAAGGCGCAGACTTTACCGAACTTTTTGGTCACTTTGACCACGCGTACATCAGGCAACTACAACGTCTCCTAACGCTTTTTTGATGCGCCGCTGCGTTGAACTGCATATTCCAGAAGCTTGCCTCAATACCTTTCTTTCCCCCTGGTTAACAGTCTAAGCAGCAACAGGATTATGAAAGATAACATTATTAAAATTCCGCATCCAAGCCCGATTTCTGCAGGTGACGCTTGCACTGTGCCCTTAACCCAGTTCACGATAATCACGGGCGCTGTAGGCAGCTTGTCAGCAACGGCTAACGTAGCGCCGGTTTCGCTGATGCTCCTTGTGAAAACCATGATTGCGCCGGAAAGCACGGAGTACTTTGTAAGCGGAAAAACGATTGTTGTGAAAACCTTAAGAGGCTTGGCGCCGAGCGTTTTCGCCGCGTCCTCCGCGTCTACGCTTATCCGCTCCAGTGCGGCTGAAATCGACTTCACCAGGTACGGATATGTTATCGAAAGATGTGCAAACACGAGCAGTAGGAGTTCAGGAACCCCTGCAACGCCCTGCCAGAAGAATTTAAGCGAGACGCCGAGCGCGATTGAAGGCACGATTAAAGGCACGTTCACAAGCGTGTCCATCACGGTTGACGCGGCGGCTCCAAACTTTCGGCGCGCAATCAGAATCGCCATGGGCAAGCCACACAGCAAGCCAAGCAGCGTTACTGAGCCTGCAACGACGAAGGAAACCGCGATGCTCCACCAGTAGTCACGCCAGATTCCGGCTCCGGCGAAAGCCTCACCCAGTATTCCGCTTGACGCTGCGTACACGGCGGGCAAAGCTACAAACAGCGACGGAAGGAGAATGACGATTAAGAAAACAGTCATGGTTGCTGCGTCTCTTGAAAACGCTGCCTTCGCATAGCTGAGCTTCTTCTCGTAAGCAGGCAAGCCTGTGCCGAAAGGCAGCTTCACCTTCTGCGCAAACACGCGGACCAACGCGAAAACGCCTAATGAAGACGCGATGAGGACTAAGCTTGCAAAGGCCATGGCGCCCTCATACGTGGACGTCGACATCAAGCCGCTGGCGTACTCGTTTTTCATGTTTTGAAGAAACACAGGGCCGTTCTCGAAGGCTCCGGCAACCATGAAGGTTGCACCCGTCTCCGATAGCGAACGCGCCAGCGCAAGCGTGAACGCCGCAATAAGCGAAGGCTTCAGTATTGGAAACGTCACGGTCCGCGCTGCAGTTAAAGGCGCTGCCCCAAGCGTCCTCGCTGCTCGTTCATACTCCACTTTATAGTCCAGCAGTGCGCCGACAACCACGCGGACCACCACGGGATAAGAAAATGTGAAGTGCAGGACGGCGACCAGCAGCCAACCTGGCGAAAGCAGCGGTTGACTTAGCAGAAGCGAGACGCCGCCTGGCTTGCTCCAGAAAAGCAGCAGTGAGTAGCCAAGCGCCGAGGTGGGAACGATGAAAGGGACGTCTGCAAGTGTGTCCAAAACGTTCAGCCACTTCGACTTGCCCCGCGTGATCAGCCACGCCATCGGGATGCCTGCTGCTACATCGCACAGGGCAACTGCTAACCCAACGGCAAAAGAGTTCAGCACAGCCGAATAAACACGGTTCACAAGCGCAGTTTGGCTCGTAACCTGTCCAATGGCACCCAATTTCGTGAAGATGCCGAGTATGGGCGGGAGCAGGATTAAACCGAAGAAAACGGCTACGGACGACGCGTAAAGCGTGTACTTCACGGCTTTCCGCGTGGATAACGCGTTTAACAGGTCGCCAAACTTGCGAAGCACGCCTTCAGCTCCCACACTGCTTCTGCAACGCTTTTTTCAAGCGAAGGCTAAATGATCGCTTCCGCTATATTAGTTCTCCACTCTTCAACGTGGTTTTTCGTTATTTACCATGCTGAAGAAACAAAAAGGAGATAGTCGAAACGCAGCGAACCCTATGGCTGGAAAACTATTTGTTGGTTGCCTCGTTAATCTGGTGTTCCATCACGTGTCCGCGACAGTAAACCAGCGCCTTCTTGACGCCTGGAACCTGAAGCGCCGCCTTCTTGATGTTCGCTGCAAACGTGAAGGCAATTGGACAGAAGGGGCTTGTCGGGACAAACTCGATCTTCACCGTGCCAGGAGACTCCTCTTTCACGCTCATGATCAACTGCATCTCAGCGAATGACAAGCCTGTTTCAGGATCAGGCAGCTTCCCCACTTCCTCGCGGACTTTTTCCTCGAGTTCAGTCAACGCTTATTTCACTTCCACTTTTAAAATAATCATTCACACGCAAAGATATTAAACAATCGCCCGTAAAAGAATAAATCTAAGGTTGCATAAACGCAAAGTCGACCAAGTATGGAAAACTGCATCTTCTGCCTCATAGCCCAACGGGCAGCTGAAGCCAGCATCGTCTACGAAGACGCGTACACGATGGCGTTCATGGACATACGGCCTGTAAGCAAGGGACACATGCTTATCGTGCCCAAAACCCACTACGACGATATCTTCAACGTTCCTGAAGAAACGCTCGCGCAGGTCTTCCGGACAGCTCAACGTGCCGCCCTCGCCGCGAAACGCATACTTGGTGCTGACGGCGTAAGCCTTCTGCAGCAGAACGGCAAAGCCGCTGGACAGGAGGTTTTCCACCTGCACGTACACGTGATCCCAAGGTATATACATGAAGGTACGCGCCAGTTCAGAGACGCACAAGCTGCGCCGAGGCAACAGCTTAACGAGCTAGCCGAAAAGCTTAGCGCTGACCCAGCGTGGACCGTGAAATGCTAAGCGTGAGCCGCACTGTTTAAAGCTCAAATTTTTCTATAATCCGCCGCTCTCTTTCACCCGTGATTTCCGCGGTAACATGGAAAAACTGTTGCAGCCCCGACTTTTCGATTCTTGGCTTAAGAAGCTCGTCGATCTGGAAGACGCCGGCAGAGTTTGACATTGTAATCTTAATGGTTATCGGCTTCCTGCCGCCTTCAAGCACTTCAACCTTTTCGATGGACAATGCTGAAACTGAGTGGATGTCCACTTTTCCAGCTCTGAACGGGATCCGCGCTCGGCCTGCTTCCATGTCTAAGGCGTCTGCGACGCCGACGATGCCTGCTTCAACCGTCAACGGCCTGTACGGGTCTTCATGCGTGACTATGGCGTGCAGCGTCTCTGAACCGATGATTGCCTGCTCCTCGTCAGAGTACACGGCCGGCAAGAACCGGTTCAAAAACTCAGTTGCAAGCAGTGCACTGTACAGTTGATGTTCACTCCGCATGACAACCATGCCTAAATCGTGGAACACGGAAGCCAATACCACTATGACTTCAGCGTCCTCGTTCTTCAAGCCGTAATCTGAAACCACGCTTGGCTTAACGCCGTGCTCCACAAGCATGCGTAAAAGTTTAAGCGCCATGTTCGCCACGATTTTAACATGCGTCGGACCATGGTCCGTGTAGCCCATCCGCTCGATCGCCATGACGTTCGCGCATTTCCAGTAGCTTTGAAGTTTGCCGTCCTTCCTGATCAAGTCTGTGACGCTCTTAAGCTTCACGTTGTCCCTGACTGGAACGTTAAAAGAATATGACATCAACAGTCACCATACCAACATTCGCTGCCGCAGATTTAACTTTGCCGACAAATGGAAACCCTGCAGGCCACAGCGTCAACGTTGGCTTCTCGCCTACGCAATGTTCCTCAAAGTACTCCCGCCTGCGCATACGATGGACAGAAGCCTGCGGCATGAACATGCTTTTAAGGGAGACTGACGAATTGTTGACCAAGCTAACCACGATGAGGGCACCTTGCTTGGGAAAGAAAAAAGTCATAAGTGAAGGCGAACTCAGCGAGATGGTTTACCCAGCTCAGGGCGAAGTGCTCGGCGTAGTCGAGAAACTGCTCGGCTTCGACAGGATCCTCGTGAAATGCCAAGACGGACATGAACGCCTATGCCGGATAAGGGGGAAAATGAAACGCCGCGTGTGGATCCGTGAAGGCGACGTCGTACTTGTATCGCCATGGGACTTCCAAAGCGACAAACGCGGCGACGTCACATGGCGCTACACGCATGCACAGGCTGAAATGCTGCGTAAAAAAGGCTACTTAACCGTGTAGTACGTGCGACCTAGCCGCGCGGCGCCGCAAAGCCTACGTCCGCCATGAACGTGCAGGCTGCGGCGGGTTCAACGGCGAACCGCGTACGACGCACATGGCAGCTTCAACGTGTTGGCATACATGATTACCGGGTTGAATGTGTAATGTCGAGAAAGATTCATGAGAAGATTGAACGTAAAGAGAAAATGGTGGAGAAGCGGGACAGGATGCTTATACATGATTTTTCTTCTGAAAGAGCTGCGCTGGAAGAAGTTTTCGACCAGGCAACGCTTATGGTGCTGTACCATTTTCTGAACGAAGGCGTCCTCGACGAGGTGCACGGTGTAATCAACGCTGGGAAAGAAGCTCGAGTGTACTGGGGAAAAAACCGTGAAGGAAAAGAATTCGCCGTTAAAATCTACTTGACGTCCACGGCTGAGTTCGTTAAAGGCATGCGCAAGTATATTGAAGGCGACCACAGGTTTAAAGGCGTCAAGCATGACACACGGTCGCTGGTTTTCACGTGGGCGCAGAAGGAGTACCGCAACTTGGAGCAGGCTGCCAAGGCAAAGGTCAGAGTGCCACGTCCAGTCGCAGTTAAAAACAACGTGCTCATCATGGAGTTCATCGGAAAAAACGGCGTTAGAGCCGCGTCGCTGAAGGAAGCGCCGCCGGAAAACCCTGAGGAAACTTACAGCATTCTGCTTGAATACGTGAAGCGCTTGTACTGGAAAGCCGACCTTGTCCACGGCGACCTCAGCGAATACAATGTGATGGTCTGGCAGCGCCGTCCCGTGGTCTTCGACATGGGTCAATCTGTGCCCACGTCCCATCCAATGGCAGGCTACCTGCTACGGCGCGACCTGAACAACCTGAACCGCTTCTTCAGCCGTCTAGGCGTCAATGTAACACCTGTAGACGAAGTCTACATCGAGGTGGTTGGATAGAATGTTGAAGCCGAACACTTTCGTGCGGATCCCAAAGGAACGGGTCGGCGTCCTCATCGGACCTGAAGGAAAAGTGAAAAAGTACATTGAAGAGAAACTCAACGTTAAACTTCAAATCGAAAGCGAAAGCGGCGGTGTCACCATCACGCTTGACGAAAACGCCGTCGACCCTTCAACCCTGCTACGCGCAAAAGACGTCGTAACCGCGGTGGGACGAGGTTTCTCGCCTGAAAACGCTTTCCGCCTGATTCGAGATGAAGACGCCACACTGCACATCATCGACTTACGCGCTATCTTCGGAAGGTCCGAGTCAGACTTGAAACGCGTTAAGGGACGCATCATCGGAATGGACGGAAAAACACGCCGAATCATCGAGGAACTCACCGAAGCTAACGTCGTCGTGTACGGACACACCGTAGGCATAATCGGCAGCTTTGAACAGGCAGAAATCGCCAGAACCGCCATCCAAATGCTCATCGACGGAAGCCAACACCACAACGTGTACAAGTACCTCCAGAAAAAACGAAGTGAACTCAAAAAGAAAGCCCTGGAACTCTGGGAAAAACCTGAAGACACCGCGGAAAACTCGCGTACGCCTACGCGGTAACGATGCATCCTGACAGTTGAAGCATGTTGCTTTTCATGGTTTATTGGCAGACACACAGTTAGCCTCCTCAACCACATTTCTTTCCCTCTTCGTTGCTCAGCTTATGACGCGAAAAGCAGCCTGCCCGTTTATGAGACAAGCAGTATCGCGATTATTATGAAGACAGCGCCTACGCCTGAAACAGCAGTCAAAGCTTCTCCGAGGAGTATGGTGGAAACCGCTATAGCAACGACTATTTCAGTCAAGAGAACCACGGGAGGTTATAGGCGAAAGATGCTTCAGCCCTTTAAGCCACAGATAATAGGGGAATCACCCAGCAGAAAACACAGTGTAGACCACGGCGACCCACGCATTCCATGGTAAAGCCGCCAAGTTGCCCGCTGAAAACGCTGCGGCAGGCAGCAACGGCAACAACGTGAAGAGCAACAGCCAAGTCATCGACTGAATTAGGTTACTGCTCTCCTCAACCAGAGGCTTATTGTAGATTATGAAGAACGCCCAGAGGATTCCGGCGCAGACGACGAGAAAGCTTCCCGTAACATTTACTGGGGCGAGTGATGCAAAATCCAGGTTCGTCGTCATCAACACCACTCCGAGAAGGCTCACCAGCACGCCAACTGCTTTTCTAGCGCTTATATGCTCCTTCAACGCGATGGGGCTCAGCAGGGCAACCCACACGACGCGGAGGTTGACGTAAAGCGACGAAGCAGCGGCAAGCGTGTAAACCATGCCTACATACTGCAGCAAATAAGCCAAGCCGTTGACCACGCCTAAAAACAGAGTTAGCCTTTTCATGTTGAAACTGAAACCTGCGTTCCCCGTCAGCAAGGCAGCGGATAGCAATGTCAGCGAAGCAACCGTGAACCTTAAGAAGACAAAAGTGTAAGCGTCCATGTAGCGCAAACCGATTTTTATGGCTGGAAAAGAGGTGCCCCATAAAAAGCCTGCTATAATCGTGAACACAACTGCTGGTTTCTTTGCGTCAGCCGAGACCGTGGCTTGCAAGAACCGTTCCCTTTCACTTCAACAGATGCCCAAGAACGTTTAAGGCTTTTGCAGCGCACCACAGCTGCACACGATACATCCATAAAGAAGACGCTGCAGTCGTCCAAGCTTGGCTGAACGAGGTGTCTCACGGAGTTTTTGTTTGACGTGAAAAAGCTTCTGAGACATGGCGGTCTTCACGGTTCATTCCGGCGTAGCCTTTTGGCGCTATTCAGCGGTGGGCTCGTTGGCGTACGTTGCTGCGTCGTACGCGTCGCACTCAAGATCCCAATCATCTTTTAGTCTTCGGGGCCAGAGTCGTCATTGCCCACCATTATGGTTCTTCACGTTGCAGGGATAAAAACGTATGTAGCCGCAGCTTCCGCTGGGGCAGATACGTTTTTACATTTCCCTGGATCTGCTGTAGAATAGCAAGCTGACCGTGGTGGACAGTTCATGAGGTACGACGGGGAAAACATTGCGGAGTCTGATTCTTGTTGCTGAGCCAGATTAAGGTTGCGCCGTTGGCGGCGGAAAGCCTCGGAGTCAGGTCGATGTGCACTTATGTTGAGACGTCTGACGTGCGACTGCTTCTGGATGCTGGTGTGTCGTTGTGTCCCTATCGTTTTGGGCTTCCGCCTCACCCGCTTGAGTTTCAGCGGATAAACCTTTTGCGGAGACGCATCGCTGAAGCTGCAGAGAAAGCGAACGTAGTGACCATAAGCCATTACCATTTTGACCATCATACGCCTTCATACGAAGACTGGCTGGTTAACTGGACTGAGGCGGATGAAACGGCGAGGCAGGTGTACGCTGAAAAAAGTGTTCTCCTGAAGAATTACCGTGAACGCATCAATGCAAGCCAGCGGCAGCGTGCATGGATGTTTCTGAAAACAGCGGGTCAGCACGCGTCTAAAGTTGAGGTGGCTGACGGAAAAACCTTTGTTTACGGGCAGGGCACGCGGCTGCAGTTTTCTACACCTGTCCCGCATGGCGCTGAAGCCTCAGCGCTCGGGTGGGTGTTGATGTTGATGGTTGAATGCGACGGCGAACGGTTCATGTATGCGCCCGACGTCCAAGGCCCAGTCGCGAAGGCCACGGTTGAGCAGATTGAAAGCTTCAAGCCGCACGTCCTCTTTATAGGTGGGCCACCGTTCTATTTGGCTGGCTTCAAAGTTGAGGAAACGCAGCTTCGCGTGGCGGTGCAGAACCTCGTACGGCTTGCAAGTACAGTGCCTGTGCTCGTCGTGGAACATCATGCGCTGCGCGAAGAAGGGTGGCGGCTGTGGCTCAGCGAAGTTTTTGAAGCCGCGGAGAAAGCTGGGAACCAAGTTTTAACCGCGGCGGAGTTCGCGGGGGAACCAAACTTTTTGCTTGAATCTCGCCGAAAACAGCTTTACATGGAGAACCCGCCTTCAAAGGAGTTCAAAGCCTGGATGGCTAAGGACTGGGCTGGGAAAAGCCATGTTAAGCCGCCTCTGTAGCGTTGAGAATGGCTGAGCTTCCTTGCAAGCGTAGGCGCGTGGGTTTATTGCGTAAACATTATATCGCAAGCGTAACACAGAGTGCATAGTGTCCTTAAGGTTTTGAGGAGAGTCCATGCAAGGCGCTTATTCGCGGCTGATAGGCATAGTGGGTAAGCCTAACACGGGGAAATCAACTTTTTTCAGCGCAGCCACGTTAGCGCCTGCGGAGATCGCGAATTACCCTTTCACCACAATCAAGCCAAACCGCGGCGTGGGTTATGTCAGAGTTGCCTGCGTGCACGAGGAATTCGGCGTCAAAGACATGCCCGTCAACTCGCTGTGCATGGACGGTGTAAGGCTGGTTCCCGTTGAAATGATCGATGTTGCTGGGCTTGTGCCAGGTGCATGGGAAGGCAGGGGCTTGGGAAACCAGTTTCTAGACGAGGTGCGGAAAGCTGACGCGCTTATCCACGTTGTGGACGCGTCGGGGGGAACTGACTGCGAGGGAAGACTTTGCACGCCGGGCACGCATGACCCTGTGGAAGACGTGAAGTTCCTTGAACGCGAGATAACCATGTGGGTCGCGATGATACTGCGCAAGGATTGGCCGCGGCTTGCAAGAACAATTGAGGCTGAAACCCGCGACGTATACACCATTCTTGAGGAGAAGCTCAGCGGGCTTTCCATACGGCGACACCACATTTCCGAAGCCGCGAAAGCTGCAGGGTTGAACCTTGAGAAGCCTACTTCATGGAGCGACGAAGACTTCGTGAACTTCGTGGATGCACTTCGACGCGCGTCAAAACCAATGCTTATCGCCGCAAACAAGGTTGACCTGCCGACCGCTGAAGGAAACCTTGAAAGACTCCGCGCGCTTGGGTATCCTGTTGTGCCATGCTGCGCTGAAGCTGAGCTTGCGCTTCGTCGCGCTGCTGAACGTGGACTCATCGATTACAGGCCTGGCGATTGCAACTTCCGTGTGTTGCATCCGGAAAAGCTTACACGTGAACAATCCAGTGCCCTGCAGCGGATACGGGAAAAAATCCTTTTGAAGTACGGTTCCACAGGCATTCAGGACGCGTTGAACATGGCTTACTTCAAGCTTTTGAACATGATTACGGTTTACCCTGTTGAAGATATTGAGCACTTGGCGAACCATGCGGGGCAGGTGCTGCCCGACGTTTACCTCGTGCCTTACGGCACGACTGCACGCCAATTTGCGTACCTCATTCATTCAGAACTCGGCGACAACTTCCTCTACGCCGTGGACGTCCGCGAAAAACGGCGCATCGGCGAAGACGCTGTTCTGGAGGACCGAGATGTCATCTCCATCGTAAGCACGAAAAAACGTGCGTGACATGTCAGGCGCCGAACCTGCGTTTACGGTTCTGGAAAGTTCGAATCGCCCTTAACAGGTCGATGAAGCGGAAGTCAGGCCAGTAAACGTCTAGAAATTCAAGTTCGCTGTACGCTGACTGCCAAAGTAGGAAACCGCTGAGCCTTTCCTCACCCGAAGTTCTGATTATTAAGTCAGGCTCCTGTTTAGGCATGTGCGCCGTGTACAAGTACCGTTCAAACATGGACTCGTCAATCTCGTCGAGGCTTAACTCGCCGTTCCTGACTTTTTCTGCAATCTTTTTAGCTGCGTCCACGATTTCAGCTCGACCACCGTACGCGAAGGCAAAATTGAGAAACTGCCTGTTATACTGTGCGGTAGCCTTCTCCACGCTTGCGATAAGCTGCTGCAAACTTTCGGGAAGCAGGCTTACACGCCCGATGACTTTAACATGCACCTGGCTCCGGTGGATCCGCTCATCCGTCAAAATCTTACGTAACTTCTCCTCTGCGATCCGCATGATTTCCGAAATCTCCTGCGGTGACCGTCGGAAGTTCTCGGTTGAAAACGTGTAAAGCGTCACGTATTTAACGCCTAAACGGTCGCACCATTCCAGAAGCTGCTCCACTGTTTCCGCACCCTTACGGTGTCCAAGCCAAGGATTCAAGTCCCGTTCAGAAGCCCACCGCCTGTTTCCATCCAGAATTATGGCAACATGCTCAGGTTTCTGCCCGTTTTTAACCTGGTACCACAGCCACTTCTCGTAAAGCTTGTACACGCCGAATACGGAAAGTAACCTCTTAAGCACCGTTTAATCCCTGTCGCCACGTTTACTTGCAGCGGCGTTCACATACGCAGTTACAAAAAGGCTTCACGCGTCAATTAAACATTGCTCTGCCCATAGAAACATTCCGCGACCAATGAGGAACATGGGCTAAGCGCTGCTTGGCGCTTTCCACATAGAATTATGCTTATTCGCGGAGCCTTTAAACTGTGAAACTGGAAAAAGCGGTGACAGCGCAGGTTTAGGCTACGCGTCTGGTTTTGGTTTCTCGAACTCTTGAATTGCCTCGTCCGTTTTCTTGAAGAAGCTACTGTACGACCTTTGAATGATATAGATTACAAGTATCGAAGCGATGCCTATGAGTATTCCCACGACTATGGAAAACACAAGCTTGTCGTAGCCCATTTCAGGTCGTATCAGCACGTCTGCGGTTCCGTCAAGAATCCACCGTGACCATACGATGGAAACAATTACGGCAGCGTTTCTGAGGACGCGTACGTCCCGTTCGAAGTACCAGCGTACGGCTCTTCCGAAAAGCGCGGTTACAACGCCGACTACCACTAGGTCTGCGGCGCCATGGATGAAGTAGCCCACTGCCACGGGAAGCGCACTAAGCCAGGCTGCCGCGCTGCTAGGCGCTGCTGCGAAGTGGGCTGCAGCGTTGGCTACGCCAGCGTACACGCCTACGATGATGCATAGGACGCCGGCGATTGAGGCGTAGTTGGAAATTTGAACGTGCAACGGCGGAGGCGAATACTCCTTAATCATCCTGTACAGTTTCCCCGCAGCCTTGTCAACGCCGAAGCCTTTGAACAGAAGCACGGCGCCCGCGATTAGGATTATGGCCACGAAGTAGTAGCTTACGACGCCCATGACCACGAGTATAGCCCATATGACGAGCAACAGTCCAGGGAGCCCAAGGGCGAGGCGTGCATAACGCGGGTTCTCCGTTAACATCTTCAGGTAACGCGACATGAGCGCAACGCTTTCTTCTATAGATTCGCTGTGTTTGATCACGATCCTGCGAACTGAAGAAACGGGAACGCGTGACTCTATAAGCGGCAGAACTGCCTCGTCAGAGTATCCGTCGGTGACGAGGATGACTTCGTCCGCGTGGTACACGTTCGTAAGCGCCTTCAACTCGTCTACAATTTTCCGGTCCGCGCTTACGCCGCCCGCCTTCGACCCTGCAATCGTTGCAACCTCGAAGGTTTCATCCAGTTTTTCCCCGTTTTGAAGGGTATCGTACAATCGTACAGCTTCGAAAATCGCGTTTGCGTCAGGCTCCTCAGGGTCCTTCAGCGCCAACATCACGGCGGCTTCAACGTTGGCGTCTCTGCCGATTATGGGCGTGGACACTCCTGCCTTGATGCCTAAATCGTCGTCCCTGTCCACGCATAATATAAGTATGTGCTTCAACGGTTGCGCGTCAGGTTTATCCGTAACCACTCACTTCTCAATCATATCGTTACGCTGGAATCAGCCCTTTTTAATCTTGCGCTTCCGCATCGTCGCCGCCGAGCAGCTTGAACTCGTCCAACGTGAGGGGTTCGCCGCGTTCCAGCTTTTTCCGCGCTTCAAGCTCAAGCTGTTCCTTAAGCGCTTTCCGACGCACTGCTAAAGCTTTCTCAGCTTCCCTTCGAGCCGCGATTACCTGTGCTTTCTCCTGCATCTGCAGCTGCCTGAGCGCCGCATTTAAAGGTGCAGCTTTTTCCCTCGCCTGGATGAAGGCTTGATGCTGCGCGTCAGCCTGAGCCTTCAACTTTTTCAACTCTTCTGCTTTAGAAACGAGTTTACCATGCAGCTCCTGGCTTTTCGACGCAAACTCGACCAGCTGCCTGTGTGCTTCGTCCCGTTTCTCAGCTGCCTGAACCGCAGCGTTTTCAAGCCTGCGGAGGCTTTCACGCTGCATTGCAAGCTTCCTGTGTATTTTCACCTGTGTCTCCAGAAGCTTGACCTGTTCAATCAGGCGCTTTTCTTCTTGCACCGAGAAGGAGGATGTCTGAATCACCCATTCCGTCTGTTCAAGCGCTCGCTCAAGCTCTTCCGCGCTTTTCCGCGGCGCTTTCCTCACAAGTTCAGCAAGCGTTTTCCTGCTTGCCTCCAGCTCATCTCTAAGCGCCTTCAACCTTTGCTGCTCTTCACTGCGTTCACGTTTAAGCGCCTTCACTTTTTCGTTAAGCTCGTCCCGTTCACGCCGCAGCTCCGCGATTTCTGAACGGAGCCTTGACGCTTGTTCATTCAGCCTGTCACGTTCCTCAGCACACCTTCCAGCCTCGCTTTCAAGAGCGGCAACCTTGCGTTTCAACTCCGCAGTCTGCATGCGCGAAGACTCACTGTTTGAATCTGCAATGCTCATGCTGTTTCTCCAGCTTAGCAGCCTCGTCACATAGAGCACGCTTCCGATTAATAATCACTGCGCCACCAGTGAACCGCGGATACAAGTAGACAAGGGTCAAAATGGGCGGTTCAAGACCTGAAGCGGCGCGGTACGGTTAGCACAGCCTTGACTTGTCTTCGTCCACTTTCAACGTTTACGATTTTCATTTTTACTTCGCTTAGAAGCTTCTTAGCTGCTTCTTTAGCTTCTTCCCTGGTCTCGCATGCTTGGTCAAGCTCAATCCACGGCAGAGCTTCGCCGATTTTCACCCAAATAGTGTACAACAGCTTTCACCGTTGCCGTGAAATTTAGAGAGTTGCTAATTAAAACAGTTATGAATTTCAAATATGAATTTCACACGCGTTAAAGCTTAACCCTTGAGGAGCACCCATAACGCTCAATGTAGGCTTCACTTGTTTTCCCTACGCATTGCATGTGAGCTCGAGAGCCGCCTCGGCTTTTCAGGCTTAGGGCGCATGAAGCGTTATCGGTCGGATTCTGGCATACGCCAATGGTCAACCGTCACGCTTTAAGGCTTGATCATGCAAAGACGCTTCTTTGAAGAAACGGTTTAATATACATGTTCCTCCATGTTTTTTATGGTTGAAGATGCATGAAGTATGAATACGACGAGCTGTTGAAAACCGCGCGTTCACAAGTTCCCGAAGTGGCTGTTAAACGTGAACGCTTGGAGCTCCCACGCTTAATCGTGACGGAGGCAGGCATGCGCACAGTGGTTGTCAACTTCAGCGAAGTCTCGGACACGCTTAACCGTGACCCACAGCATATTCTGAAGTTTCTGACGCGTGAAATGGCTACAGCTGGAACCTACCATGATGGACGCGCCATTTTCCAGGGAAAATTCGGCAGAGACACGCTTGAACGACTGCTTCAAAGGTACATGGAAGCCTTCGTGGTGTGCCCCGTGTGCAAGCGCCCAGACACTCGAGTCGTCAAAGAGAAGCGTCTTTCCTTCCTCGTATGCAACGCGTGCGGCGCCAAGTCCGCGGTTAAACAGTTGTAGGCTGACCCTGCTTGGAAGCGTATGTGAACCTCAAGAAAGTGGGACGCAACGTTGTCCTAGCCATATGCGACGCTGAAATTCTCGGGAAAACTTTGACCGAAGGCAAAATTGTCTTCCATGTTCGAGAATCCTTCTACAAAGGCGACAAAGTAAACGTGGAAGAAGCATTACGGCTGATAGAAAACTCCACAATCGTGAACATCATAGGCAAAAACTGCGTTGAAAACGCCATAAAAAAAGGCTACGTCCACCCTGAAGCCGTACTGAAGATTGAAGGCGTCCCCCACGCGCAAATAGTCAAGCTCTGAATGTTTCCGTGTGATGAAACTTTTCAGCGTCTTGGAGCGCCCAGTGCAGTTCAGGGCTTGGTTGTCGCGCATTCTTGGTCAGCCGGTGTTTCTCGGCGTTTCTGCGCATCGGTGTGCGGCTGAAATGTTTGTTTTAGCTCTGCTCGTTGGGGCAGGCTTGCGTTTAGCCGTGTGAACGATTGAGAGTGTTTCTCCGTTGTTTCAGGCGTTCGGGCGGAAGCTGCTTCTTCGGCTGGTTCGGAATGGATAAACAGCCTTTCATTCGCGGATAAGTTTTTAAATTGGCTATGCCTTTCTTCACCGCGTTATGTCTTTCAGTTTCGAGTTTAACCCTTGGTGGTATGTGCTTTTCGCCGCTTTCCTAGCGGGCTGGGCTACGTTGATGCTTGTACGGAGAAGGGATGCGGGAAAAAACGAAAAGTGGGAGCAGGCGGTTTTAGGCGCGTTGGGCTTCTGCACAGTAGCGTCTATGGAGGTTTTCGCCACGTCCACAGGGCTGTGGAATTATGCGCCGGCAAACTGGCCTGTCATGCTTTGGCCCACGTACTTCATGGCGATTTTGTTCGGGTATCAACTGCTTAAAACGGTTGAGCGTTTTCTTCATGCTTGAAGCGACGCGCAGAAACAGAGGGGCTACTGCGGGCTTATTCGAGGATTATTCGCGCGTCCACGGCTAAGGCGCCTTTTTCGTAGAGCATGAGTGGGTTCAAGTCTATTTCTTTTATGGCTTGAACTTTCGTGGCGAGGGCTGAAACGTTGGCGATTATGCTTGCAAGCGCGTCTATGTCCAGCGCTTGCGTTCGCCTGTATCCTGTTAGCATAGGGTATGCTTTGACTTCGCGGATCATTTCAAGCGCGTCCTGCTTCGTTACAGGCGCAATACGGAAGGATACGTCTTTCAGGAGTTCCACGAAGATGCCGCCGAGGCCGAACATTACTGTAGGCCCGAACTGTGGGTCTTTCAGAGCGCCTACGATTACTTCTGTGGACTGAGGCGCCATGGCTTGGACGAGCATGCCCACTATCCGCGCGTCAGGCTTGTACTTGCGCACGTTTTCCATGATCGTCGTGTAAGCTTGCGATGCTTCTTCAGCCGTTTTAAGGTTAACCATGACGGCCCCAGCGTCGGACTTGTGCAGGATGTCAGGGGACACTATCTTCAACACAAGCGGGTAGCCTACTTCATCCGCGAACCTTAACATTTCCGTCTGGTTCCTTGCGACTTTGAATTTTGGCACGATGATGCCGTTTTCAAGGCAGATTTGGCGTGCTTCCGGCTCAAGCAGCACTTTCCGTCCTTCACGGTACGCGTTTGAAATTATCGTTGCAGTGTCAGCCATACGTGTTCACCAGATTGTATGAGCATGCATGGATTACGCGGGCTTAGTTAAATCCGTTTTCACTGCGGCGCCTATGCTGAGACATGTGTTGAAGCGTTTTCTCGCAGTTTATGCTTTGCTGTTACGGTGGCTTTTGAAGGGGGTTCGTCTACAATAGGGCTAAGAGTGCAAAGACTTTTGCGTCTTCAACAAGATTTTCGATTTTGGCGTATTCGTCTGGCTGATGAGCTACTTCGTCGATTGTGCTCCACACTGCTGCGGGGATGCCGGCTTTTCGGAAGAAGGCAGCGCATGTTCCTCCGCCTATTCCGCCGACGGTGGCGTTGAGTCCACGGGCTTCTTTGAGCGCTTGCTTGAGAAGTGTCACGACGGGGGCATCCGTGTTTTTCATGGGTGGCGCGGCTTGTTTCTGGATTACTTCAACTTTTACGGTGGCACCTGTCTTCTTCGCGTAGTTTTCCGTCAGCTCCGCCACTGTTGCCAGTACGTCGTCAATTTCGTAGTCTGGAAGGATTCTGCAGTCGAAGTACACGATGTCTTCGCCTGGCACGATGTTCACGGCGTCAACGTTGCGTTCCTTCTTTGTGGGCTCAAACGTGCTTTCAGGCACGGTGTAGAAGCTGTCTTTGAGGCTGTACTTTTCATGCAGCTTCTGGTCAAGTGCGAGGGCTACCTGCATGCCGACGCGGTGAGCGTTTAACCCGCGGTTTGGAAGGCTTGCATGCACCTGCCTGCCTGTTGTCTGAAGCTTGAACCACAGCAAGCTTTTCTCGGCGACTTCGATGAACGCGCCGTCTCCGCTGCCGCCGTCTGGGACAACTACTAGGTCGCTAGCATTGAAAAGCCCGAGCTTTATCAGGTGTTGGATCCCATATGTGCTGCCCTGCTCCTCGTCTGAAACGAAGGCAACTGCGAAGGTGCGTTTCGGCTTTCTTCCCAGATGCGCCAGCGCTTTCACCGCGTACAACGCGGCCACGACGGCTTGCCCGTTGTCTTCGCTTCCACGCCCGTAAACTCGGTCGCGTGTGGAGATGGGCATGAACGGTTCTGTCACTTTCCATGTGGACGCGTCTGCGGGCACTACGTCTAGATGCGTTACGACCCAGAGCCGCGGCGTTTCAACTTCGCCTTCTAGGTAAGCCACAATGTTCGGTCTTTTCCCGCCGGGAACACGCTGGTCCATTGCATCGTAGCGTTCGACGCGGCTGAATCCGGCAGACGCGATGAGCTGTATGAGTTTTTCAGCTTTGGCTAATTCGCCTTCGCCGCCGTTTTCAGGCGCAACCGCGGGAACACTTATCAACTGTTTGAGCGCTTCAACCATCTCGTTTTTTAAGCCTTCAACTTCAGAGAAGACTTCTCGACTGCTCAACACTGTTAGCCTCACGCGGACTAGCGTGTACGTGTGGCTTTAACGTTTTCGACGAAGGAGTAAAAAGTGCGTTAAGGCTTCAGCGGCTAGCTCAGTTCCTGAAGTGCTCTTAAGCGTTTGATAATGTTCGGGTGGGTGGAGAAGACCTCGCTTATTTTGTCGAACAGCGTTGGCTTCTTCGCGAGGATTTCCTGTACGAGACGTTGCCTATCGTATGAGCTTGCGCCTGCAAGGGCGACTGCGTCTTTATCGGCTGTGTCTGGGTCGGAGATGAACAATGCCTTGAAGGCGCCTGCGTTTTCTTTCTGTGGACGAAGCTTGCTTCTATGAGTTGCGTAGACGATTCGCGCCAGCCCTGTTGAAAGCTTGTTTGCGCCGTTTTCAACGATGGATGCACTGTGCCTGTCCGCGTAGTACTCTCTGAGGCGGCTCAGGTACAAGATGAACATGTTCAGAACCCATGAGAAGGCCATGAAGACGAAGCCTATTAGGGCTGCGCTTCCGCCTTCGTCGCGTCGGTTTCGGAACATTGACGAAAGCAGCAGCGAGTAGCCGATGTAGTAGAAAAGCGCTGGAAGAAATGAGACAACCATCATCACCTGTACATCGCGGTGCTTTAAGTGTCCAAGTTCATGTCCAAGCACGGCTTCCACTTCGCCCATGTTCAACGTGTTCAACAGGCCCTGTGTGACTGCGACGCGGGTGCCTGTGAGCGGGGAGCCGTATGCGAAAGCGTTTGGGATGGATACTTGGGCAAGCATAAGCTTCGGCCTGCTGATCTTGCTTTTTTCGCTGAGGGACTCCACGATCTGGTGCAGCTGTGGATTTTCGTTCTCGCCGAGCGGGCGAACCCTGTAAATTGCATCCACAATGTACGGTGCGATAAGCCACTGCAGCACGTTGAATCCGGCGACTAGGACACCGAGCGTTACAAAGTCGAATACGCCGGCTACGCTAAGTAACACGGCGAACACTAACGTTGAAAGCCCGATGATTGCCGCCAGCGTGGTTACCATGGAGAGCCGAAGTTTCCATATACTCATAGTTTTCTCCCCGAAGAGTGTGCAATGCTTAGGGTCGCTTATATTTTTTGCTCCCGCAGCCCGCTTACATGCCAAGATGAAACGTGTTTTTCTCTTTAGCAGTCGAGAAAAAGGTTTCCGCGGGGTTAAGCCTTTTCTCGGGGCTTTGCGTAGGCGTCTGCCTGCGTAGTCAACGTGTTTTAGAAGGTGCTGCTTGAACCGTCCCCGCGTGGCTTACAGGCTTCTTCAGCAAGCGTCCTTCACGGTCGATTTCGCCCCTGCGGATCCTCGTGGTTGATATCGGTGTGCAGTTTTCGGATGGAACCATGCGTATCGTGACGATTTTAAGCGCTGAAAGCCCGCTGCTTAATCGTTTCTGGTTGATTTGGCGGGCGGTTTTCTCAGTTTCCTCGCTGACCACAAGGGCTTCCAGGCTTTTGTCTGAAGCTGCTGTGCCGTAAGAGTCGTCCAGCGTGACTATGTGTGCTTTTTCCGAAAGCTTGTTCGATGCGAGGAAGCGTTTCAGCTCTTCGAGCCGTTCCTGGTAGGACGCTGTGGCATGTGGCTTCTGCATCCGCGCGACAAACGCGTCTGAGCACAGCCCGATCTCCACGTAGTCGCCTACTTCGAAAGCCTTGAGCAGCAGTGCCCTGTGTCCTCTGTGAAGTTCATCGAAGGTGCCGCCCACGGCTACTCGCTTATACTTTCTCAAGTTTAACCAGCCTAGCTCCTTGGCTTTCAATCTTAGACACGATAACGATGCTTTTAGGCTGGACCTGCTTAAAAGCTTCCGCTACACAGGCGGCTTTTTTCTCGTGGACAACGGCGTGAACGGCTTCTCCAACCATGTTCTGCGCGGCGCCGACGGCTCCTGCGTTTAAGGCTGCTTTCGTAAGCCGCCGCGTGCGGTCAGTCATGAACCCTGCCTTCTCTGCAAAGTCCAGGCTTGACTCCAGCAGATTCTCAACCGTAGGTTCATCCAGAATTCGGCTTAGAGTTTTCCTTCCCCAAGCGTTCACGGCTCTGCGCCGCTGCTCCGAGGACAGAACAGTCCTTGTTGGAGTAGATTCAACTACGCCGGCAACCACCATGTAGTCTGGAAGCACAGGGATCCTGTCGACCCTTGCCACGCCGGGAGCGCCTGGCTCAACTGTTAAGACGCATCCGCCGAGCATCAGCGGCGCCACCGTGCCAAGCCCTGTTCGGCATTGAACCTCGGCTTCGTGGGCAACCTTACCGACCGCGTCGTACGTTAAGCGCAGCCCAAGCGCCTTTGCAAGCGCAAGCGCCGTCGTCAACGCGCCCGCCGCGCTTGTGCCGAACCCCGCGCCCACGGGCACTTCAACTTTATGCTTGACTTTAACCGTGTAGGCGCCGCTTGCCTTAGCCAAAAGCTTCTGCACCACTGTCCTCGTGGTTTCCGCCTGCGGCGCATGTTGCCCGTTGATGTAAACCGTGACTGACGACGCCGCGGCCTCTGCAACCGTGACCTCCGTGTGCATTCCTTTCTGAACGCCGAAGCCGCCGCCTCGAGCGCCTACTCGTGTCACGTCTGCAATTGGCTGTCCGTCTTCGGTTCTGTCGCAGATTTCGAAGAAGCTGGAGATGCCTGCCGGCGAGTAAGCCTGTACTTTGACAGTCATACGGTTGACCTTTGCTCGTTCCCTGTGGCAAGCGACGGGAAAGCCCTGTAACACGCTTTTATCACTGGAGGGCCAAGCACGAGGACGAACGGCGCTTCCGTGGCAAAGGTCCACACGAACACGACGGGCATTAACGCTAAGGGCAGCGGCATCTTAAAGTAGCCTGACGGCGAAAAGAAAAGTTGGCTGTATGCCCAAACGCCGAAGGCGATCATGGCGCTGCCAACGGCAAGACCTATCACGGACCCTGCGACGAAGCCCCGCCAGCCGCGCTTGAGTCTGGCAACCAGCCCGAGTATTAGGAGGCTGATGACGACAGTTAACGCGAAAAGGGCAAGCGCCTGCATGGTTGACAAGCGTGTGTACGCCGTTGTTTCTTCAGGCAGCAAAACCGTAGGCAGCAGGAACCCGAAGGCCACCACAACAGTGCCTAGCACGCCGGCAAACTTCAGCTTCCACGGGTCAACGCCTCTTCGAGCCACGTAGCCCAACGTAGCGAAGGCCACAACGTTGGCTGTGACGCCTACGGACAAGCTTAAAAGCGGGTCTCCGTGAAAAAGCATGTCTCTAATGAAGATGCCGATGCCTGCGCCTACGCCTCCAACCAGCGGGCCGAAAAGAACTGCGAACACGGCGGGAATCACCGCTGCCGGCCAGAAGGCAACTCCGCCCACGGTGACGCCTAAGTCGGTTAACCTTCCCACGACGGCGTAAACTGCGGCGCACACGCCTATCATTGCGACGTTAACGGCTTTCAACACATGTTTCCTCACAGTTTTTGACGCTGCTCCGTATTCTACGCGGCCTCAGCAAATAAAAGTTGCCTATTGACTGTCTAGACAAGTTCATACAGCGTCCTCCACGCAGCAGGCGCGGCGTAGGCTTTAAACCTTGAAGGCGCTACCGTTTATGCCTCTTCATCCGTTCCTGCCGCTGAGTTTTCATGCGCCAGTCTTTTTTCCTCTGCGTTTCAAAGAAAACCCGGTCCAGCCGCTGTGCTGGAACAGTTTTCCTGTAACGCGCAATGTTCCTGTAGAAGGTTTCACAGTCAATCTGGTTCTGCTTCAAAGCAAGCAGGTTCTGGTTAAGCTCTTTCCTTTCATCCTCGCTTTTGGCAGCGTCAAACAACTCTGAATACACAAGATATGCCGCGTGGAACTGAAAACTAGCCTCGCCGTCAAGCGACAGTTTCTCCGGTTTCCCGCCTACCTCAGTGCTAGGTTCCCCACTCATACCAAACTTCTCAACACGAAGAAAAAGTGAATACACTTCTCCCTTTTATAGCTACGCCCGCCCTCATCCAAACAATCCAATCCCAAGGCTGTTAGCAGCCGCATTTCACGCCTGCCCCGACGAAGCACGCAGCGGCTCAACCATGCACGCACATGACGCATACGCCTGAAACGTTCAGCCCGCACCCGACAACAGCGTCTCCGCCTTTCAGGACGCTGCAGACGAGCATGACGCATGTTCAAGAAGTAACTGCTGAACTCGCGCCGCTTAAATACAGTTGCCGACTTCTATGTTTACGCGGAGACGGAACTGCATGATTGAACCGCGAAGCTGGCGCCTCATGCTGCCGCTGATTAAACTCGCCGAAGCCGGCGCCTTCAGGCGCGTCGCCAAGGTTTCAACGAGCTATTTCGCAGAGAAGCTTGGAACATCCCAGCAGACAGCATCCAGATACCTAATACAGCTTGAACGCGCTGGCTGGATAAAACGGAACGTCACACCCGAAGGCTGCCTTGTGACGCTCACCGACGCTGGCGCAAAAGAACTTCAGAAACTCTCCTCAACGCTTCGCCTCGTGGTGGAAACCGTGCTTCCCCCGTCAGTGATCCTGGAGGGAACAGTGTTCACAGGACTCGGCGAAGGCGCCTACTACATTTCCAAGGAACACTACCGAAAACAGTTCATCGAAAAACTCGGCTTCGACCCCTACCCTGGAACGCTTAACCTTAAACTCACATCAGACTACGACGTCAAAGCCCGCGCAGAACTCGAAAGCTACCCAGCCATCGAAGTGCAAGGCTTCACAAATGAAAACCGAACCTTCGGCCTAGTCAAATGCTACCCCGTCATGGTTGAAAACAAAGTTAAAGGCGCCCTCGTAACTGCAATGCGAACCCACTATGACACCTCAGTCCTGGAAATAATCGCCCCCGTATGCCTCAGGAAACACCTAAACCTCAAAGACGGACAAAAAATCAAAGTAGAAGTGCTAACCCTACCCTGAACAGCCCACACAGCTAAAAACACACCCAGCGCACCCCATACAGCGCCGCACAAAACACGCTTAACCAGCAAACAACCACCAAACAAACCAACGCGCCACCCAGCTTCACTGAAAATTCACACCGCCAGAACCCAAAATACACAACGTTCACAACGCACATGCACAAGCCAAAACACTCTACACAGACAACCCTCAAGCAAAAGAGAAACACAACACACAAAAACAGAAAACAAACACAAACCCTACCCACAACCCTTATCGTTTACGCATTCACACTTCTACTTGACACGGCAAGTTCGACCTCCTATAAATAGGGGTAAAACGGGTTCAAACACATTGGCATCGGCTTCAAAATATAATAGCAGATAGTTTTATATTGGTTTGAGCATGAGGTTTCAGGCAGGTGCATGGGTAGTGGGGTGACGGCGGAAAACCTTAATCCATGCGTTGAGGAGTATACGCGCAGGTTCTGCGCTGCTGGGGTATCTCGGAAACGGCGAGGCTCTGCGGGTTTGCATGTGTTGTCTGGCGTCGGGATACGACAGCATTGTTTCATGTGGCTGTTGCTCTTGTGTCTGGTGCTTGCAGGCTTTGCTTTTTCAGGTTTTTGCGCTTGGAGTTTTTCAGAGTTTGGCGATGCGTTGGCGTGGCCCATGTTTCGCCGCGACATAACGCATTCGGGGGCGTCAGGTTCGAGGGCGCCTTTGACGAACGAAACGCTTTGGGTTTTCAACACAGGCGGATCAGTGGATTCGCCTGTCGTGGCCGACGACGTCGTGTACGCAGGCTCGCTTGACGACTGCCTCTACGCGTTGAACACCTCTGACGGCACAGTGCTTTGGCGTTACAGGACAGGCGCAAACGTGCTTTCACCTGCGGCTGTGGCTGAGGGGCGCGTGTTCTTCGGTTCAGAAGACTACAACGTGTACGCGTTAAACGCTGAAACGGGCAAGCTGCTCTGGAGCTTTAAGACAGGCTACTTTGTCGACTCGGCAGTCGCCTACGCAGACGGCATCGTTTACGTTGCGTCTGAAGACTGGAACGTGTACGCGTTAAACGCTGAAACGGGCAAGCTGCTCTGGAGCTTTAAGACAGACGGGCAGATCATGCTTTCGTCGCCCGCAGTCGCCGACGGCTTCGTATACGTGGGGTCAGAGGACCACTACGTGTACGCGTTGAACGCGTCCACGGGCACGCTGGCGTGGAAGTACGCCACAGGTGACATGGTTGTGTCTTCGCCCGCTGTTGCCGACGGACGCGTGTACATAGGCTCAAACGACTTCAACGTTTACGCCTTCGACGCGGCTTCAGGTACGCTTCTGTGGAGGCACCGGACAGGTTTCCCTGTCTTCTCTTCGCCCACTGTTGCCGGCGGCCTTGTTTACGTGGGCTCTGAAGACCGCAACGTGTATGCGCTCCGCGTCGAAGACGGCGGCGTTGTGTGGACGTTTGAAACAGGCGGCGGCGTCGCGTCTTCGCCTGCTGTTGCCGACGGCCTTGTTTACGTCGGCTCAAGCGATGGTCACATGTATGCCTTGAACGCGTCCACGGGTATGCCTGCGTGGAAGTTCAAGACTGAGGACATGGTGATTTCTAAGCCTGCTTTTGCTGGCGACCGCGTGTACGTCGGCGGCTGGGACGGGTGTCTCTACGCGTTAGACGCGCCCACTGGCAGGTTACTGTGGAAGTTCACGAGCGGCAGCATGGTTGATTCTTCGCCCGCTGTTGCCGACGGACGCGTGTACATCGGCGCCTACGATGGAAAACTCTACGCATTGAACGCTACGACCGGCGTCATACCGGCCGACGAGTTCACGAGTAAACCGCTCTGGAGCTATCAAACCTCAAACATGATTATGCTTTCTTCGCCTGCTGTTCACGGCGACCGCTTATATGTAGGCTCATACGACGGGTACGTCTACGCCTTAAACGCTTCAACGGGCACATTACTGTGGAAGACGCCTACAGGCTACGCTGTCGTGTCCTCGCCCGCAGTCGCCGACGGCACTGTGTATGTTGGGTCTGAAGACCATTACGTGTACGCCCTGGATGCTGACACAGGGCAGCTGAAGTGGAAGTATGCCACAGGCGACCAGCTCATGCTTTCTTCACCCGCGGTTGCCGGCGGACGCGTGTACATCGGCTCCACCGACCAGAAAGTCTACGCGTTAAACACGTCCACGGGCAAGACTGTCTGGGCATACACCACAGGCGGCGCCGTCATCTCGTCGCCCACAGTCGCAGGCGACTGCGTGTACATCGGCTCATACGACCACATGGTCTACGCGTTAAACGCTGAAGACGGCAAACCCGTCTGGAAGTATCCCACAGGCGGCGAAGTCGCTTCTTCGCCTGCTGTTCACGGCGACCGCTTATATGTAGGCTCATACGACGGGTACGTCTACGCCTTAAACGCTTCAACGGGCACATTACTGTGGAAGACGCCTACAGGCGGCGCCGTAGCCTCCTCGCCTGCCGTGGCAGACGGTGTGGTTTATGTGGGCTCGTACGACGGCAAACTCTACGCTTTGGACGAGGCGTCAGGAAAGGTCGTTTGGAGTTACCAGACAGGCAACATGGTTGTGTCTTCGCCTGCAGTAGCCTACGGCGCAGTTTACGTCGGCTCATACGACCATAAAGTCTACGCTTTCGGCACCCGCGACAGCATCGCGTACCCCGTACGCTTCGCCGCCGTAGGCACACCGTCTGAGGCTGCGTGGAAGGTAATGCTTGACGGCAGCGAAGAAGCTGCATCCGCTGATGGCACAATTGTTTTCTGGGTGTACAACGGCGTCTACGCTTACACGGTGACGCCGCCTCAGGGTTACACTGCTAACCCGCAGGCGGGAACGCTTCTCGTGAACCGCGCAGGTGTCACCGTAACCGTTACCTTCAATGCTAAAACGCCTGAAAACCACTTTGCCACGTATGCTTTAGCCGCTGCCCTGCTAGTAGCATTTGCAGCTGCAACGCTCTTGTACAAGAAGCGAAAACCATGATATAAATCTGGTATTGCAATGACGATGAAAGAAAAAATAAGAGAATTCGGGTCGATACGTTCCTGCAATGAATCTGAGCGGCTTTTTCTGTGGTCTGAACACTTTTCTGCGTAAGCGTGCGCGGCATACTGCTTTCAGTGCTGTCAACTCTGGCACTTGTCTACGTTCCAGCATTAAGCGTCCTGTTCCACATGACACCGCTGAACACGCCAGAATGGACTGCCGCTGCCATCTCTTGCCTTGGTTTTCTAGCAATGCCAGAAATCTTCATGCGCAAGCCCTCAATAAACTAGGAGCTCCGTTAAGCTGACGAACTTAAACGACTGAAACACCGTACGCATGAGTCTCTCTTCGTTAGCGACAGCGCCATGCAAACCGTTGCCTCACACTTTTGCATGTCCACAAGCAGTTTTGGCAACGCCTCGAACGGAAAGAACCTGTAGGCGAAATTCACAATTCTTAATAAGCGCCTCAGGCGACACATACTGCAACATTGAAGGGTCAAGGTTCTATGAAAAGCAAGACTATGTTTGGAGCCGCGCTCGCCGCAATAGTTTTGCTGGGCTTAACGGCGCCGTTTGTGAGAGCTGAAACACTCGACAGAACAGACTTCGAGCAGGAAAGCTTCGCCAAAACCGTCGATTACATGGACTACGCCCGCGCTTACGCAACGCTTCACGGCATTCCACAGCCGAACAACTTCGACAAGTGGCACGCTAACATGTACATGACATACGTGAACACCAGCGACTTCCAACTGCTCTACGCTGGGCTGGAAAACATAACCACAGATGAATCCAACTACCTGCGCATCCCGATGCAAGCTTTCATCATGCACTACAAAACCAGAGAGAACAACCGCGACGTAATCCTTGCCAGCACATTCCTAATGCTTATGGCGTTCAACGAAACCACCAGCACGCTTTATCAGGACTCGCCCGACACGGAAGACATGCTTTACGCTTCTTTCAGCCTAGGCTTCGACCTTCAAGACATGACTAAACCACTTGCAGCGCTTGACAGCAAAACAGAGACCATTCCGCTGACGCGTAAAGGCAACGAGTGGACATGGGGCATGAAATACACTAATCTGACAGCGCTCTGGTGGAGAACATGGGTAGACCCCGGTAACCCGCGCTTCCAAAACAGCTGGCCCGTCGCCTTAACAGTCTACGACGAACTAACGTTCACATACAAGCTCACCGTCGACTCAGCCTCAGGCGTCGCAACGCTGCAGGAAAACCATGTAATCGGAAGGATGCGCCACCTCTTCGTCGGCATAATCCCCGTTCTTTGGGTGTACTACAACAGCACAGGCGCCTACGGTATGCTTGGAAGAAAAATCAGCAGCGAAACAATCTACGACTTCATTCACGACAACGGACTTAAAATGAGCATCGTGAGCTATCAGACTTCAGTGTTGGCTGACCATGAAACCTACAGCCAAACAAAAAATGGACAAAACGTAACAGACACCGAAACCGAAATCACCAACACGTCGATCGACACCTACGTAGACGACGGAGAAAAAATCTTCAACACCAACTTCGGCGCCAAAGAAAACTATAAACTCTACAACTACACAGCTGACCCGACTGAAAACACGTATGATACCTACCAGTCAACTGCGAGAACCGCCAAAATCGTAGGCTACGCAGGCAACACTGGGCTGTTCGCATACCACATAGGCTTAATGAGGTTCCTACCCGCCGTAGTCGTGCATATGTACCCCAAACTTTTCGCCGAAGCCGCATCCACAATCGCCAACATGAGCCGAGCCAACTACTTCTACATAATCGCCTATCCAGAATACAGCGGCTACCGCGTTGAACACGACCCCACATTCACCGCGTACATAGCCGTCGCCTCGGGCGCAACGCTAGAAAAGCCGCCGACCAGCGCAGGAGCCCTCATACTTATAGCCATAATCCTCATCGCCGCAGGCGTAGGCGCCGCAGTGTACATTGCCAAAAGAAAGCATAGAACATAGCTAAACACCTCCCTTTACCGGTTTTCCCCGTTTCCAGCCTAAGCAAACCGTTAACCATGTTTCCAACATGCACAACTGAGTTTCCGCCCGTAAAAAGCAGCAGACAATGCTACGCACTCGACTCCGCAGCAAAACTGTTTCAGGCAATTCTTAAATCGTTTGCAGGTGAGTGAACAGCTTAGGGTAACAAGAAGCAGAGGCAAGAATGACCCCGACAGTTTCCAGCAGCCTCAACCATCGTAGTTGCGGCGGCGGTCACCGTTGCTGTCGCAGCAGTTTTGATTCCGGCGTGCTTTTCTCCTAGCTACGGTTACTACGGATGCGGCTGGAACGGTGGAGTGATAAGGTGGGCGGATTTCTCGATTCTGTTTATGTTTCAGGCAGGCTTGATCATCTTGGCCGTTGTAGCCTACATCATTTACCGCGTCGTTTGGTGGGGCGGAGGCTGTTGCAGGAACCATCATACTCATTACCCGCCTGACGCAGCAGAAGAGACAGCGCTGGAAACACCGCGCCAACGATACGCAAACGGCGAAATAACCTAGGAACAGTTTGAACAGATTAAAAAAGACTTCACAGGCTAAAAAGCAAGTTCACAACCAAGCCTTCAGTTGGTCACACGACATTTTCAAGCACCTCTCCAACGCAGCAGAAATACAGAAGTTACACTCTCCTCTTGCCCTGACCTAACGTAAGCTTAAAGTAATGGTTCATCTTTGTGTCAGCTGGGCAACTGATTCCTTATAACGAAGGGCCCGTGTTTTCCTATTGTCAACCTCAACATTCTTGTATAACAGAGAAAACTATGCACTTTTTGGCTTGAGATTTAGATTGTTGCGTTTGATTTGTGGATGGCTGTTTCTGCGGTTCCGAAGATTTCAGCCTATTATGGAGTTCACGTTCAAGTTAAGCACTATTTCTGCGATGTCGCTGGCGTACTCGGCTGTTCTCCGCACGCTTTCGACGAGTAAACTTAAGCTGGCAATTTCTTCAGCGTTAAAGTTGTGTGATGTAAGAACAGCCTCTTTTTCCAGCTTAACAATTTGATGTGTTTTCTCGATCACGGCTTCTGCTAAGTTGAAATCGCCTTTGAAAAGTGATTCCATGGCTTCCTCAAACATGGTGATTGCCAGTGTGCTCATCCTTTCTATTTTCTCAATGAATTCTTCGCTAGCCCTTTCTTTGAGGACGAGGACGTTTTCTGCAATTTTTGTCGCGTGATCCGCTGTCCTCTCAACGGATTTCGTTATAAGCCGATACCCAAGGCAATTCTTTGCGTTGTTTAAGCCGACTTCTTTTAGAATCTGAGGCTTTGCAACAGCTAATTTGAGCAAGCGTATTACGTAGAGGTTGAATCGGTCAACTTCGTTGTCTGTTTCGATCACCGCTTTTGCTAAAGTATAATCTAAGCTTTTTAACGCGGCTATGGCGTCCTTGTGCATTGACGAAGTAATAATTGCCATCCTTCTCAGCGCGCTTTGAACGGAAAGCTCAGGATAATTGAGTAAAATTTGAAGAACAAGATCTGTTGATGTGTCTATTACGATTTCTGTTCCCACCAGGAAATGCCTCGCAAAGCTTTTTAGGTAATTCCTGAGCCTTGACGATAACTGTTGTTGACCTTGAGCTTTTATGTGAAGAATATTGTAGCCCACGAGATAAGCTGCAACAACTTTTCTTGTTACGGCCTCAGGTTTATCATTGGAAGAAACGCGTACTAAGGCTTCATCTTGTTTTTCAGGTTTTTTAGAAATTGAGGGAATAATTGAAAGGATGCCATCTTCTTCACGAACCTGCAGGGGGCTTCCTTTTGTAAGCTGGTTCTGGGTAACCCATCTTTTAGGTAGAGAAAGTATGTACGTGGATCCTCCTGTTACCTGTAATTTTCTTGTTTCATCCCGTTGTTTTAGTGAAGAGCTGGTCATTTTCGCTTTCTCCTTATTAGTACATGCATCCCTATAGATAAAGCTTGCATTTAATATATAGTCTATAATGATTATTGGGAGAATATATATAATCAAAAGTTGGGTATTGACTGTTTGAAAAAATGATGAAAAACAATGGAGAAGTATGAACAATGAATAAAACAATAACTTTAGCAATAGTTGCCATAGCTATAGTAGTAATAGGCATAGCAAGTTACATGTACTTGTCACAACCAGCATCAGAGCCAACTAATCCGCCCAGTGCAACTCCAACACCGACGCCAGCTTTAACGCCCACATCAACACCGCAACCTTCGCCTACTCCATCAGCCACTTCCACCCCAACGCCTACACCAGCCTCCACGCCTACACCTACGCCGGCATCAACACCAACACCCACGCCAACTCCAGGTCCCGCAACCCTTAATGGCGCAGGTGCAACTTTCCCTCAACCTCTACTCAACGCAATTATCTCGCGCTATACTACGCAGGTTAGAACAAACGTTCAAATCAACTATCAGGGAGTCGGTAGCGGTGCTGGAATATCTGCTTTTACAAGCAAAACAGTTGACTTTGCAGCCACGGATGCGGCACTCACTGCTTCCCAACGTGAAGCAGCACCTAACGCGTTGCATATCCCCGAGACCATAGGAGCGATAGTGATAACCTATAATCTGCCTGATGTCCCCACTGGTCTAAAGTTGACAGGTCCCATTATCGCCAACATCTACTTGGGCACAATCACTAAATGGAACGACCCGGCAATTGCCGCTTTGAATCCAACAATCACGCTTCCAAACCAGGACATAATCAAAGTTCGCAGATCTGACAGCTCAGGCACAACTAACTGGTTCACTAAATATTTAAGCGCTGTAAGTCAAGCATGGAATACCCAAGTTGGAAGCGGCACCACGGTTCAATGGCCTGGCGTAACAGTTGGTGCGAGTGGAAACGCCAATGTCGCAGCTACCGTAAACCAAACGCAATATGCAATAGGCTATGTTGAATTGGCCTATGCCTTACAGAACAATATGCCTGTTGCTGCGATTCAGAATCCCGCTGGGAACTTTGTGATGCCCTCGCTTGCTTCGGCAACAGCCGCAACTGAATCACTTCCAATAAGCGGGCTACCCACAGGAAGCGGAGACTGGACTAGCGTCAGCCTCCTTAACACTTCAGGAAGCCAAGCTTATCCAATAGTAACTCCAACATATTTGCTTGTGTACAAAGAACTCAACGTTATCCCTGGTATGACCTTGGACAAAGCAAGACAACTTGTGGACTTCCTCTGGTACGTGGTACACGACGGTCAACAGCTTGCATCAAGCTTGCAGTACGCTGCGCTACCCGCGAACTTGGTTCAGCTTAACGAGGCAACTATACGGTCAATAACATTCAACGGGCAGCCTCTAATATAAGTAGCCTCTAATATACTAATGGCTTGGTCAGGTTAGGTTGCCTAACAACCAAATTTTTTCTTGTTCATCGGGAGACAGATAAAATGAGAATAAGCTTAGCTAGCGACGCAATATTCAAAGTTGCAACGGGCGTATTAGTAGCTTCAGCTGCAGTTATTCTATTTTCCACACTCTACGTTTTATCAACTGGCTCGATAATAGTCCTACAACGCTTCGGCTTGGGCTTTTTTACAGGGATAAACTGGAACCCTGTGGAGGGAAGAGAATCTTTTGGTGTGCTTCCTTACATTCTTGGAACATTAGTCACTTCAAGTATTGCTCTTTTGATTGGAGTGCCATTAAGCCTTGGAATTGCTATTTTCCTTGCAGAAATGGCTCCCAAAGCCATCCGCGTGCCTGTATCTTACCTAATCGAACTGTTGGCTGCTGTGCCCAGCGTTATATTCGGGCTTTGGGGACTGTTCGTCTTACGCTTCTGGGTTTTAAACTACATCGAAAAGCCAGTTAGCGCACACTTAGGTTGGGTTTCAATCTTCAGCGGAACACCTTTTGGCCTAGACCTTTTTACCGCAGGCATAATTCTTGCCATAATGATTATCCCCACAGTAGCCTCTATCTCTAGAGACGTAATTGGCGCATTTCCAGATTATATCCGAGAAGCTGCATACGGCATCGGTGCAACAAAATGGGAAGTAATCCGCCATTGGGTTCTAAGCTACGGTCGCTCAGGAATTTTAGGTGCCATCATTCTCGGCTTAGGCAGAGCAATAGGCGAAACAATGGCCGTCACTATGGTAATTGGCAATGCGGTCGGCCCAAACGCCATGCCAACATCTCTGTTTCAGCCGGGGCAAACCTTGCCTTCGCTGATAGCCAACGGTTTTTTGGAGGCGCCTACGCCGCTGGAAAAAGCCGCCTACATGGGCGCCGGCTTAGTTTTGCTTCTGATAAGTCTTCTCATAAACATAGTAGCGCACATAATGGTCAGCCGCGTCTTAAAAGTTAAAGGAGGCGCAGTAGAGTAAATGCTGAACAGCTACCGTTTTAGGAAGTTCAAGGATAATGCTGCTTATGTCTTTTGCCTTCTTTGTGTTGTTGTCGCAGTAATCCCCTTGATTAGCATTATTTTTGAAGTAATCGCACGTGGTGTCCCACAACTAAGCCTTCATTTTTTAACTGCAAACGGCTTAGAAGGGGGAATAGGCCCGGCTATACAAGGGACACTCATTCTAATAGGCTTAACTAGCCTGTTGGGCATTCCAGTAGGCATAATGTCAGGCTTTTACTTGGCTGAATTTGGCGGCAACAAGTATGCCTCTGCTATGCGAACCATTAACGATATACTTACGGAATTTCCGTCCATAGTGGTGGGCATAACAGCTTTTAGCATAGTTGTCGTAGGAATAACGGGAAGCTTCTCCCCGCTAGCAGGCGCCGTAGCTCTCTCGTTCATAATGATTCCAATCATAGCGAGAACAACAGAAGAATCTCTGAAGCTTGTACCCACTTCGGTCCGTGAGGCAGCCCTAGCATTGGGCTTGCACAAATGGAAAACCATCTTTCGCATTGTGCTTCCCACCGCCGGGCAAGGCTTAGTAACAGGTACGCTTCTTGCAATTGCCAGAATCGCCGGTGAAACAGCGCCAATTTTGCTGACGATTATGGGAAACACGTACTTCTTCCAAAGCTTCAGTCAACCAATGGATGCGCTTCCGTTAAGAGTGTTTCTAAATTCGAGGCAGCCGTCACCTGAGGCACAAGCGCAGGCATGGGGCGCAGCGTTAGTGCTAATTTTAATAGTTCTGGCATTAAACATATGCGTACGAATAGCCAGTCGAAGCCGACTTAAAAAGTGAAAGGAAACATGAATGGTGGCCAAAAAGTAAGGACAGAAGAACTAAGCGCGTGGTTCAGGCAAAAACAGGCTTTGAAAAACGTAAATCTTTCAATTAAAGCCAATGCTGTAACCGCGATTGTCGGCCCTTCAGGATGCGGCAAATCCACGCTTATTCGAACACTAAACCGCATGCATGAACTTGTACCTGGAGCAAAAGTTTCAGGACGAGTGCTTTTAGACGGAAAAGATATTTACGATGACGATGTTGATCCTGTGCAAATTCGGCGAAGAGTGGGCATGGTTTTCCAAAAACCAAACCCTTTTCCGACAATGTCCATTTATGATAATGTAGCTGCCGGCTTGAAACTTACAGGCGTCAAAAAAGGGCCGGTGCTCGATGAAATAGTGAAGAAAAGCCTTCAGCAGGCAAGCTTGTGGGATGAAGTTAAAGATGATTTGAAAAAGTCAGGAACAAGCCTTTCTGGCGGTCAGCAGCAGAGACTCTGCATTGCCCGCGCTTTAGCGGTAAACCCCGAGGTTATTTTGATGGATGAACCATGTTCAGCCCTTGACCCAATAGCAACGGCAAAAATAGAATTCCTCATTAGAAAACTGTCTGAGGACTATACAGTCGTTGTTGTAACCCATAACATGCAACAAGCAGCAAGAGTTTCAGATTACACAGCGTTCATTTACCTCGGTGAACTAATAGAATATGGTTCAACAAAAGAGATTTTTGAAAAGCCCAAGCACGAGTTAACGGAAAGATACTTAACTGGAGAGTTTGGCTGAGGTGAAAGCAAATGAGCAGAATAATGGATTCTGGTCTTGAAGCGCTTTCAGCAACCCTTCATAGAATGGGGGAACTGTCCCATCGCGCCGTTTTAACAGCACTTCTAGAATGCCTTGAAGGTGGCGAAACCTATAAAGAAGTTCATGAAATGGCGGACACGCTCATGGCTATGGCTGACCACGTGGAAGACGAGGCTTTCGAGCTAATTGCCAGATTTCAACCAGTAGCCTCAGACTTGAGGACAATAAAGTCTTATATGAAAATAGCCTACGACTTTGCTCGTTTCGGAAGATACGCCCTTGACATATCCTTCATAAACAGGCGAATAGGCGGATTAGTAAACTGCGAAGAATGGATAAATTCATGGATTAAACACATGGGCGAAAAAACACTAGACATGGTAAAGTTAAGCATTGAATCGCTTAAAATTCATAATCCTAAACTTGCTGAAAGAATATCCGGGAAAGAGAAAGAAGTAGACAAAATGTATTTCGAGTTTCTTGATAAGCTGATTAAAAGCAGTGCCACAACAAAATGCATAGTTTCAAGCGCTTTAATAGTTAGATACCTCGAAAGAATAGCAGACCACGCAACCTACATTTGCGAGTCAATAATCTACATTGCAACTGGTCAAAAAGAAGTTTTGAGGTAACTCGCGAAAAATCGGTTAATTTTTTATAGCAGTAAAGATTTTCGAAGAAAAGAAGCCGCATTCGGTTTGAAAAGCGCCGCAAAATCAACGCCTTAGAAATAGCCCAGCAACAAATGATAGAAACCCTCAACACAATAACTCTTCTCTGTCAAGCGATCAAAAGCCTAGCAAATGAATTAAACATAGAAACCAAATGAATCGCGGAACGGTCATAATCATTGATGAGCTAGATTGAATTTACAGAGCAGTGGCTCTTCTCTATAGGAAGAGCTTCTGAACTATTTCAAAGCCACTTTTGTTCATGCACAGCACTAAACTCTCGTCAAACATCTTCGCTATGCATTAAAGCATGGAACTACTCTTCTCTATGCAGGATGCGCCTACGACACAGTTGTCCATGCACGGTTGCGTAAATGTTTCACAGAGTGTTTCACTTTTGTTTCAGCCAACTCCTATACTGCTCGCTGTTTCCAATGTTTGTAGAGGTGAATTGAATGAAAACCTGGAAAACACTTGCCATAGCAGTCTCGGCTTTCACAGCCGCCGCGTTGACAACCCGCTGGACCTGCGCGTACACTGTCACCGCGAAAACCGACGCTACGAAGCACATTACAAGCAAAAGTGTAAGCATCTTGCGCTTCACAGCCGTCTTATGCTGAGACCCAGTTGAATCCGCGCTGCGCACCGCGGAGCCTATGAGCCCTGAAGACCCTGCCCACTCTGCAACTGCAAAGGGAAAGCGTGTGAAGAAAAGAGCGTACATGAAAAAGGCTTAGCGGCGTCTGCTGCGCTGCAAGAAAAAGCGAAAACCAGAAGCCCTGCGAATAGCACAAGGAGGCATTGGGTAGAAAACGGTTTGAACTGTCTCGGCGGCAAGGGGATGTACCATACGACCACTCATAAAACAAGGTACACGAAGAGGTCTACGTTCATCGCCATGTTTACGTTGTATGCAGATGTATTTAAGCCACGCGACGGATACACGAAGCTGAAAGCGGAAACCTGCGGCGTCAACGCTGTAGGCTGCTTGAACGTTTTTTCTAGGTTTAAGCCGTGTAAGGGTTACCAGTGAGGAGTATCGATTTTCATGACAGAATAAATGTCGTATTTGTCGCCGAGAACTTAACTTTTTCTTCCTTAAAGGTAATCCATGACAATGGTTGTCACGTTACATGCAGGTTCCAGCGTTAACTTACAAAGCGGTGGAAGGCGCATGCATAGTCAACCGTTTCACGAGCAGAGCGGAGAACATGAGGCATACTGCGGCTGTGATGAATGTTGTTTGAAAGCCAAAGAGGCTGGACATAAACCCAGAAACGAATGCACCTAAAACCGTGGCGAAGCCCACCATTGCGCTGTAGACGCCTAAGGATGAACCTTGATGGTGCTCTCCCAATGTATGAAAGACAGCGGTGTTCGACGCCGTGTAATATATTGCATACGCGAGTCCAGCTGCAAGCGTGTACAGAATTAACGTGGAAAAGAGAAACGGAAGACCAGAAGACATGTATATGGCAATTCCGATGAAACCGTAGCAGACGAGTCTCAGAAGAAGCCCAGCAGTAGCCGCTTTCAACGGAGACCGCTTCTCAACAAGCCGCCCAGCGTACTTGAAGGACACCGCCTGAAAAAACATGGCCACGGCTGTAACCGAGAAGACCAACATGTTAGAGAAGCCCTTGGACTGCAACGACGGAACAAATGAAGTGTTGAAAAGCCCTGAGGACACGTAAAACAGGAAAATCGACAGGTACAGAAGCGGCGTGAACCCTGTAAGTTCATACTTCAGCGACCTGAAAATTCTCTTGAAATCCGTTAACCTTGGCGTTCTCATAAACATGTATGGAACAACCTTAAGCCGCTCAAGAAGACTGTACTGATTCATCACGATAACACGCCGCTCAAATGTAATGGGCGGTTCCTTAACTAGTAACAGCGCGAGGCACGTTGAAGTTAACGAAAGGATTGTTAAGGGAACAACAAGCTGTCTCAACGGAAGAAAAAGCGACCAAGCAACACCGAGAAACACCCCAAGCACTTGCCCAGCGCTTGTAAACAGCGAAAACTTGGCGAAAGCCGTTGCCCACCTATCTCGTTTCTCAGTTTCCAGTATTAGAAGGTTAAGAGAAGCTGTTGACGCTGACGTTGTCAACGACAGCAACGTGTAAAGAAGAACAACAGAATAAGCTGTTCCCGCAACCGAAAACGAAAGAAGAATGAAGGATGTTGAAAGAAAGCTTGCTACAATCATCGGGCGTCTCCTGTGAAATCTGTCTGTAATAAAACCCCACAACATCACGGATGGAATACTTACAAGGTTGTATATGGTAACAGCCAAGCTGACGTCGACGACTGTCCCGTGGAGTTCAAGAAGGTAAAGCTGCACAAAGGTTCCGACGGGGCCAATCGCGATGCTAAACAGAAGCACAGCATTCATCCATGAAAAACGCGTCAGCCTCCTTGAACGCGCAGACTGAGTAGACAACGCAATGTTATCCGGCGTCGACATACAAAGTTAACGGTCTCCTACAGTAACTGAACGCCAACACATGGGCATTCTGGTTTTTTGCACGATAAAAAGAATTTGCCTGCAAACTCAAAATTCGACAATACAGGTGCTTACGGCTTTGCAGAAATGGTCCAAGTATAAACCGCTTGTGCACAATGAAAGGCGGTTGACTATGCTTCGATACGTTTGGTTGGAACGCATGCGTTGAAAAAGGGCGATGAAAACCCTTCACAAATTCATTTGCCCTCTCCATTTTTGGCGTGAATAAATAACCGTGTCTGCCTATGCTGCAAAGCTGAAGGTACCGTCACACTTTGTTTAGATTTGGAAAAAAATGGGAAGCAATTCTGGTATATCTTAATACCTTTGGCCCAACCCCAGATACCAGTGACTTGGCGGGTTGAAGATGCGAATTAACGTCATTGGATATGGTACAGTGGGTAAGGCTCAAAGTTTCTTATTGAAGAGACTTAACCATGAAGTTTTCATTTTTGACCCCTACGTTTTTCCCTGCATAAAGCAGCCGCATAGAGATGTTGATTTAACGTTTGTATGCGTGCCCGAGCATGCTGTCGAAGAAACTGTACAGAACCTCATAGAGTGGCAGGTGAAAGGATTCTACGTCGTAAAAAGTACAATAAAAATAGGGACAACTAAAAAACTCATGGAAAAGTTCGGCGTGCACATTTCGCATAATCCTGAATTTTTAAGGGAGCATTACGCGTTTGAGGATGTTTTGAACCCGTCTCGAATTATAATAGGCCAATGCTGCAATGCTCATGGGGAAAAACTGGTTGAACTATATGAACCTTTGAAGAAACCCTTGTACGTCACTGACTCAACAACAAGCGAGGCAGCGAAACTTTTATCCAACGCCTACCTATCCATGCTCATAACCTTTTGGAACGAAGCTTGGGCATTTTCGCAGAAGGCCGGACTGAATGTTGAAAAAATAGCGGAGTTGTTGCGGGAGGATGGCAGAATCTCACCTTATGGAGCTGTTAAGTTCGGTCAGCCTTTCGAAGGAAAATGTTTGCCAGCCAATCTTGACATGCTAATAGCAGGCTTTCAAGAAGCAGGGTTAAACCCTGTTTTATTCGAGGCTGTGAGGGAGTTTAATTTGAGGTTGAAGGCTCAAAGCAATGTTTGAACCTGTAATTTTATGCGTATGGCTTTCTCCGTTCTTTTTCGCTTTTTTAGTAGCGTCGGGGGAAGTATGCAATAAAAGGCGCGCGTCCCGTTTAATAAGCAAAGCGTCTAGACGCAAAATTGAAAAAATAATTTATCAAGTGCCTACAATCGGTAACGTTCACACAGTAAACAAGATAATGGAAACGGTGAAGCGCTATAACCTGCCTGTTCCCGTTGAAACTTGGGTTGTCGTCGAAGAATGGGATACACATAAAACCGAATACAAATGTAATAAACTTGTAGTTGTTCCATCGTGGTTTGAATGTGAAGATTTATACAAGTCAAGAGCCTTAGAATATGCACGCAGGTTAAGGAAAAAGCTTGTTGAAGAAGGATTGTTAACTTCTAACTACCTGTTACTTCAGGGGGATGACGACTCTTTGCCGAGCGAAGAATTTATACAAGAATGCCTTAAAGTAAAAGCTGACATCGTCATAGGCACAATAACACCAAAAGTAAAGAAAATGTGGAACACGATTCTTGACTACGAAAGATGCGTCGCCTGCGTAGTAATCTGCAACTTTTTCACTAACGTAGGAAAACCTGTCTGGGCGCATGGAGAGGGCACATGTGTCAGCAGCACAGTTGACCAGAACGTTTCCTACGACATAAGCGACATTTCTCCATACAAACACAAAACTAAACTTGTGAGCAGCGAAGACCTTTTTTACCTTCACAAAACTTCAGTGAAAGGCTTCACCACTTTTAACTCGGAAAAGAAAGTTTTCATCATACCCCCGCTAACCTTCAAAGATGCTGTAAAACAGAGGAGACGTTGGCTGTGGGGGCACATCAGACTCGTAAAGGAGAAAGTTTTACCTGGACATAACACAGCAAGGCTAGCTTTCTTTGAGTTCTTGGGACTAGGCCTGTTCGCGTTATCCACCTTGGGAATACCGCTGCATTACATGGGAATAATCACAATACCTGAAGTTTTTCTACCATTTACCTGGTTAAGTTTACTTCTCTGGTTCGGAATAAGAGGATACGCCATTGGAAAAAATATGGGGTTGAAGCATGCTATAATAGGCATCCTAACAAGTTACGTCACTGTAACACTCAATTTTGCCGTCAACGCCATAGGGCTTGTAAAAGGCGACCCAAAAAACTTCGAAGTTATAGAAAAACAATGGGTAGATTAATCTTACTATTTTTTTCCGCCACCATGGCATAACTGTTCCTTGCTGACGCGGCTAAAACGAAAACAGTACTACGCAAAGTAACTTGCGCACAATATTTCAGCCTTCCAATTCAAACCATAAGTTCACATTCCCGAGTAGTTAGCCTATCGAGCTGGCAGCTGCTGACTGGTCTTACGTGCCTCCTTCAGTTATCGTAGGACTTGAATGATACGCACATAAAACCCACACCAACATATGGGCGGGGTGAACGGTGAAAAGCTTAAAAATCCTCAACCTGCACAAAAAGCATACACCACCAACATAACCAGCCAGCACACAGCCAAACATCAAACCAGCCATATACAGCTAACGCACACAAAACCACAACGCAAACACAGAAAAACCACACACCTACATAAAACACTGCTACGGCAACAAACCAACCGAAACGAAGCATAGAAACACACGAATCAACCCACAATAGGAAAAGCGCTTGAAACGCTACATTGTAAGGAAAAAAGATGACAAGAGGCGATTATCTTCACTATGTGTATGAATGTTCATTCAATTCCTTTCTTGGCGGTTTTTTATTTTCATGACAGCTTATAAGCGCGGTTACCCGTCAGGAGTGTCGATTTTCATGACGGAGTAAACATCGTATTTGTTGCCGAGAACTTTTCTTCCTGAAAGGTAGCCGAGTTCGATGAGGAAGCCTACGCCGACGACGACGCCGCCGAGTTTCTCGACCAGCGCGATGTTGGCTTGAACGGTGCCTCCTGTGGCTAAGAGGTCGTCGATGAGTAAAACGCGTTGTCCAGGCGCTATGGCGTCTTCGTGGATTTCGATTGTGTCACATTCGTACTCCTTGTTGTATGTGAGACTCACGCATTTCGCTGGCAGTTTGCCTTTCTTCCTTATGGGCACGAAGCCTATGCCAAGCTCGTAGGCTAACGCGGCGCCCACGATGAAGCCTCTTGCCTCGTTGGAGACTACGACGCCTGCGTTTTTGCTTCTGAAGTGATCTGCAAGCCGGCGGATGCATTCGCGGAAGGCTTCGGCGTCCTTGAGCAGCGGCGTTATGTCCCAGAACACAACGCCTTTGAACTGTGGGATCCGTCTGACTTTCATTTTAAGGTCCAGCATGACTCATCCTCCTACACGAGAGCATTGTGGCATGCGCGGTGGCACTCGCATGTTCTTTCGCGTGGAAGCCTTGCCACTGCTTCAGCGATGAGTTGCTTAACTTTTTCCACGTTCATGCGCATCGTGGACACGATTTCGTCAACGCTTACCGGGTGGTCCTTCCACACGTCGTAGTCCGTGACTGTGGCGATGGACGCGTAGCACACTTCAGCTTCGCGTGCAAGCACGCATTCAGGGACAAGCGTCATGCCAACCACGTCGGCGCCCCATGCACGGTGCATTCGGGACTCTGCCTTCGTCGAGAAACGCGGTCCCTCGATGCACACGTAGGTACCCGTCTTATGATGGCTTATTCCCTGCGCCTCCGCCACCTCGATAAGCGTGCGCCTCAACTCGGGACACATGGGCTCAGCCACGGAAATGTGGCATACGCGTCCCTCAGTGAAGAACGATTGTTCACGCCGTGTTGTTCGGTCGATGAACTGGTCAACGAAGACCACGTCACCTGGTCGGTACTCTTCCCTGAGCGAGCCCACCGTGGACGGCGCAAGAATGCGCTGGACGCCGAGCTTCTTCAAGGCATAAATATTCGCGCGGGAGTTCACGTCTGAAGGGCGGATCGTGTGTTTCCTGCCGTGCCGCGGGAGAAACGCGACGCGCTTGCCTGCGAGCTCGCCGACTGTAATGATGTCCGACGGCGAACCGTACGGCGTGCTCACAGAAACCTCTTCAACATGGCTTAAGATTTTCGGGTCGTAGAGTCCAGTTCCGCCGATAATTCCGACTTCTGCATGCATGCATTGTAACTTCAAACTTTACGCTTATAAAAATAGCGAACACACGTCGAGGCTACGTTGAAAGTCTTCCAACAGTGACTGGAACCGTCATCGTCTGGCCGTCACGCACCACAGTCACGTTCAACGTTTGCCCTGGAAGCGTGTTCTCCTCCAAGTACGAGAATAAGCTGTCAGAGTCCACGATTCTCGAGCCGTTCAACGCAACGATGATGTCGCCGCCAAGCGTCACAGTTGAACCTGCCACGTTGGCTTGACGTGTACCGCCTTTCAAGCCATTCGATGTGGAAACAGACTGGACGAGGCACCCGTACGTGACGTTTACGCCCATGGCCTGCGCCAGCTCAAATGTCATGTCCACGACAGTTACGCCCAGCGAGGGATGGTCATTGTAGCCACCGTTCGCCACTAGCGAAGCGATTTCCCGCAGAATCGTGCTTGACGGAATCGCGAAGCCTATGCCCTGCGAGTTGCTCACGATTGCTGTAGTGATACCCACGACTTCGCCGCGGTAGTTTACAAGCGGTCCGCCTGAGTTGCCAGGGTTAATCGGCGTGCTTGTCTGTATAACGTCGGCTATTGGAACGCCGCCGCTCAGATCCTCAGTGATTGTTCTTCCCAACGCGCTGATGATGCCTGTTGTGACGGAGCCTGCAAGCCCATACGGCGAGCCCACAGCCACCACAGGGTCGCCGACTTGAAGCGTCCGCGAAGAAACGACGGTGAGCGGCTGCGCATCGTCAGGCAAGCTTGACAGCGAAAGCACTGCGAGGTCCGCGTAGGGGTCGGCGCCGAGCACTTTCGAGGCGTAAGCGTTGCCGTCGTTGAAAGTTACTGTCATGTTTTCCGCGTTGCTTACCACGTGATAGTTCGTCACGACCACAGCGCGGCCGTTAACAGCAGTCACGAAGCCTGAGCCTTGAACCTGCGTGTACGCCTTTAACAGGTGGAAGAAACTGTACTGTGGAACCCATCCGCGCACTATGACGACGGAAGGCGCAATCTTCTGGTACAGAACAGCAAGAGACACGTTATCGCCGACGAGGTACGTGGCGTTCTGCAGGGCCGCTGCTGGAATCGCACCCTGCAAAGCTAAAGCGTTCATCTGCGCCTGCAAACTTTTAACCTCCCCGTTAAGGCTGCAGTACTCTAAATAGAAGCCTGCAGACGCGCCTATCAATAGGCCGATAAGCAGCGTCACTACTATCACAGCAAGCATTGAACGTTTAGGTTTCGCTGCTTCACTTGGAAAGCTCATCTCATTCACCGAGATGCCTGAAGATTGAACGCTGTTTTAACAGTTTCTGCAGGTACACGTTTGACGTTTGTTTTGCGGCGCATATTTATGCTTCCTCAGTCGGCATCAGCGGTTTTCCACAGGTTCCACATGTTTCGTCGCCCGGCTCGATTTTTCCTCCACAATAAGGGCACGCGTGCTTCTTCCGGCCAGCCAGTGTACCCTGTTTTTCCCGTGTTATCCGCCCACTGTTCAGGTAAACCATTCTTTCAGTGTACGACGCGATCTGCTGATCATGCGTTACCATCACGATGGTTGTTCCCTGTTTCAGGTTTAAGTCTGCGAGAAGCTTGATGATTTCATGCTTGCTTTTCGCGTCAAGGTTGCCCGTAGGCTCGTCTGCAAGGATTATCGCAGGCTCGTTTGCCAAGGCTCTGGCGATGGCGACACGTTGCTGTTCACCCGCGCTTAAACGTTGAGGCCGATGCTCCGCCCTTTCGGCCAAGCCGACTTTAGCGAGGAGTTCAAGCGCTCTCCTCCGCCTTTCAGCCGCCGGCTTGCCGACGCATTCCATAGGCAACTCCACGTTTTCTCTCGCGTTCAAATAGGGGAGCAGATTAAAGGTTTGAAAAACGAAGCCTACCTTGCTTCGCCTGATTCTATACAGCTCCTTCTCCGACATTTTCGTCACGTCAACGTCGTCCAGAAGCACTCGCCCGCTGGTCGGCGTGTCAAGGCAGCCAAGCACGTTCAGCAGCGTCGTCTTGCCTGAGCCTGAAGGTCCCATCACAGAGACGAATTCGCCGCGTTTCACCTGGAGGTTCACGTCGGAAAGTGCTTGAACATGCCGTTTCCCAAGCTCGTAAGTCTTGGAAAGATGCTCCACATCCAATACGACGTCACTCATAACGCATTGCCTCCGCAGGACGAGTCCTCGACGCCCGCCAAGCCGGGTAAAGAGTGCCTAAGGCGCCCAGAGCGGCTGCTGCAGCCAAAGCTGCTAGAACAAGCGTAGGCGTAACCAATACTTGAATCGAAAGAGACGAGGCTGCCGCGTTCCTGAAGCCTGCCGCTGAGTTGAAGGGGTTCACGTGTGGAAGCAGTAGAGACGCAAGCATGGGCGCTGTAGCGTAGCCTATGATGATGCCGACGACGCCACCTAGAAGGCTTAGTAGCACGCCTTCAAGCATGAACTGGCTCATTATGTTCCAGCCGCTGAAGCCTATGGCCTTCAACGTGCCGATTTCCCTTGTGCGTTCGCGCACCGTGTAAAGCATGAGGAAGAAGATGATCAAGCTTGTAGCCGCTACGGCAACGACAATTTCCTGCGTAGCCGTCGCCTGCATCTGGCTTACAGTCGACTCAGCATTTTGCAACGCGCTGCCGTAGCTTGCCTGCATCGCCTGAAGCTGGCTGAGCCGCTGCTGGTTTGTCACCACTGTAAGCTCAGGATGCAACGCGCTTATTTCATTCGCAACCGACGACACGTCTGCACTGTTATCTGCGAAAACCTTCAGCAACGTTATTTGTCCCGTGTTGTTCGTCAACGCTTGCGCGTCGGAAAGGTTCATGTACAAGGTTAAACGGTCTGAAACACCAGAGGCTCCGTGAACGCCTACCACGGTGAACGTTTGCCCAAGAATCGTCACGTTGTCGCCCACGCCTACGCCGAAGTAGCCCGTGTTGTTCTCGCTTAACAACACCACGCCGCTGTCGCCTGCCTGCAAGTTCCTACCCGCCGTAATATTCACGGGCAAAATTGGGTAGTCATCCACAAGCGGAGAAACCAGCGGCACTCCCTCAATCACGTAGTCCGCCACAACACGCGTAAAGTTCCGCCCGAACCGTTCAATAGTCACGTTATGCCCAATCGACACCTGCAAGACAGGCACAACAGCTGCTACGTCTGGAAGCGACGCGTTCACATCTGTGTATAAAGACGCGTTCATAGCCGCTTCACCCCCGCCTCCGAACGGACCTCCGCCGAACTCGCTCGGCGGCATGAACCCGCCTGCTTGCGACCCGCCTGCAAAGCCGCCGGCGCTGAACTGCCCGCCTGAAAAGCCAAAGCCCTGAAAACGCAGGGACAGGCTGCAGTCCACTTCGGTTAACGTTTGATTCAGCGAAGTCTCAGTCTGAGTGATTAAACCGCTCAGGTTCGAAGTTAAACTCTGCGTGGACAACTGATTCGCCGTGACGCCTGCAGGAATGGAAACCATTATAGCCATCGAAAAACCAAGCGCGACAACCACGAGTAATGCCCGCGTCTTACGACGCGAAATGTTCCGGACCGCCCTTGTCAAAACTCCCATGCCTTATGCACCGCCGTTAAACAGTTGCCTACACACATGCGGGTAAACCGCCGTCCGCCGCGTGAAGCTGAATCTTTCAAACACTCAAGCGCCATCATGAACACTCCAGCCTTCTACTCGCCGAAGCCTGCCTGTGCAGAAACGCTTTTTCCGCCTCTGCAGGGCAGGGCTTCAACGAGTAGTCGAGGGGACAGTCCTCAGTTTTCAGCATAAAACGCTGAAAACGTTTAAAACAGTTTTTCAAAATAATACCCAATTCTAACCCAAATCTGCGCCTGCACGACTAAACCTTTTACGCCCACGTGAACGCACGCATGTCCAGCACCCGTAAAGCACGCAATTGCATGCGGCGCTGTCCATTGTGGGACAGCTTTATTACATGGAAGCTGAAATATGAGAAGCAAGAGTCTCTTCAAGCGTGGAGCCCCATTGAATGTCATCTAACATGCGTCCACTGAAGTACCTGCTTGGCTGGCTTATTGCTGGGACAAGAGGCGGCGAATCACGAGCAGAAATCATTAAAGCGTTGAAGGAGTCGCCGCAGAACGCGAACCAGCTGGCAACTCTTCTTAAAAAAGACTACAAGACGATTAGGCACCACCTTGAAGTCTTGGAAAAGAATAAACTGGTCACATGCGTCGGCGACAGGTACGGCGCCACCTACTTTCTCTCTCAAGTGATGGAGGAAAACTACGGGGTGTTTGAGGAGATTCTGCATAAAATATGGAAAAAGTAGAAAAGGAAGTATAAGCGAATGAACCCTCGTATGAGCAAACAAATGCGAAACGCCGTAATCATCACGGTGCTTGTGCTTGTGGCGCTGCTCGCCGCGCTTTGGGCAACGTACACTGTGTACCCGAGGCATTTCCCATGGCGGCCGCCCTCTTATCCGCAAACAGTTCCATGGGACATCGAGTTCTTCTACACGGCGAAAGTGGTTATTTCCACCCTTAACATTGCACTGCTGGTCATTCTTGTGGCGACTTACGCGTTTATCTACGCCAAGACACGCTCAGAATTCACTGTAGGCCTCATCGTGTTCGCCGCAGTGCTCCTGCTCAAAGACTTGGCTGCAAGTCCGCTGGTCATCTGGGCCTTCGGCTACCGCCTCTTCGGACTTGGACCCTTCGCCTTCCTGCCCGACCTGCTCGAGTTCGCCGCCCTCTCAATGCTACTCTACCTCAGTGTGAAATACTGAAAAGCCGCGAAAGCAAAGGCTTAATATGCAACGCTCAGCAAGGGAAAATATGAGGCATAAGCCATGCAGGCAACCAGCCTTTTCGACAGAATAATCCTCCCCGTCGACGGCTCACTACCCTCACTCGTAGCACAGGAACTCGCCGTCTTCATAGCTAAAAGATTCAGCTCGCACGTACTCGTCCTACACGTGGCTTACCAAGAAAACACCGTTGCACAGGCAATGCAGAGCTCAGAAATCTCTGTTGGCCCCGCAGGCGCATACATCAGCCCCTACACACGGTCAACTGAAGTCTTAAACGAAGTCGCCGACTGGTACCTGAAACGCGGCGGACAAATCATCACGGAAGCTGCCGCCCGATTCAGAGAGGAAAACCTGCACGTTGAAGAGAAACTTGTGCCCAGAGGCAACGCTGCCGAAGAAATCCTGAAAGAAGCAGAAACAGGCGGGTACAGCATAATCATCCTCGGCAACAATGGTGAAGAAGAACGCGACCCCCGCCTGGGAAGCGTGGCCAGAAACGTCGCTAACCATTCACGCATACCCGTGCTTATATGCCGGAACAAGGTTCAAGTCTCACGCATACTGCTGCCCATAACCAGCCCAGCAAAAGACGAAAAAGCCATACGGTATGCTGACGCCATCGCCGCCCGTACAGGCGCACGCATACTGTTACTACACGTACAGGACCCGGTCGCTGTCAAGCTTAAACCTGAAGACGCCACAGCAATGGGCAAACACCTGCTCTTCGAAGCCGCAGGCAAGTTCCGCTGGACAATGCCTGAACGCAAACTTGAACAGGGTAGCACCGCAAAGAAAACCGTGGAAATCGCCAGAAAAGAAAACATCGACCTCATAATCATGCACAGCGCAAGCCAGACTATTCTCGACGACGACGCAGACTACGTTGCCCACTACGCCGACCGCCCCCTGCTCATAACCAAGTAAACGCTGAACGTGAATGGAAAAATGGTGCCCTCAAGCAAGCAACCGCCAGCATGGTGAACACGAACAAAGTTTATCACGGTTTACACAGAAAAACCATAGTACAACTTGAAAATCACCGTTCAACGCGTGAAACGCGCGCACGACCAGAATGGGCGAAACAATGAAGAAAACCGTTTTCATCTCAGGCCCAATTCAAGGCATGGAAAACATGCAGGACTACCGAAACGTCATAGGCCAACTGTGCCTCAGCCTAGGCTACAACATCATAGATCCGTGGCAGAGAGAGAAAAACCTGTACAACAGGGATGAACCATGCTGGTGGATGAAGGTGCCTGCACACGAGTTTGTTAAACGCGACCTTGAAGACATCGACCGAAGTAGCATGGTTGTAGCCTACTTGCCAAGGCTTTCAGCCGGAACATGCATGGAAATCTTCTACGCCAAACAAAAGGGAAAACACGTAGTCGTCGTTTCAGACATAGACTGCCTAAGCCCATGGATCACAGTTCACGCCGACAAAATCGTCAAAAATTTCAAAGAACTCGAAGAAGAACTGGAAAAACACGTTTAAAACTCGCCTGCCCAGTCAAGCGCAAAAGCGTTTATCTACCGAAGACGCATTAATACCGCGTGGTGAAAGCTTGAGTCAGAAACACCGCGTCTTAAAGAAAAACTTTGAAACCGAACTCTGGGTTAACGGACAGAAACTTCCACTGAACCACTTCGTCCAGGAAACCATCGCCAACGTACTCGTAGGCTTCTGCAAAACCCTGAAGGGACTTGACATGCCGCCGGAAACACTTGAAGTAAAAATCAGGAAACACGCTAAAGCCGCCGACGTCGACGCCCACACATATCCTTAACCCACATCAAAAGACACGCCCATACCGACACACTTACCCACGCACACGCACAGGACCTTCACAGCCCATGCGAGGAATCTACGTCCTTCTGATACACATGCATACGCCTTCATGCGTAACCGTGGGTAAGCTTGGAACAGTTACGTTAGACAAAGGATTGTACGCATACGTGGGCTCAGCCCAGAAAAACCTTGAGAAACGGGTACAACGCCACATGCAAAAACAGAAACGCGTCTTCTGGCACATCGACTACCTTCTCATGCTTGAACAAGCCTCACTCACCGAAGTCTTCTACAAGGAAGGAGACAAAAAAGAAGAATGCCGCACCGCTGAAACGTTAACCAAGCTTGGCAAACCCGTAAAAGGCTTCGGCTGCTCCGACTGCACATGCAAAAGCCACCTAATACGAATAGTCAATGCACAAGGCTTACGCAACATGTTGAATGCTTTCCATAGACTCAGGTTCCGCGGTTCCGCATTATCATTTTGAAATTCGCCTGTCTATTTCTGTGACGCTACATACGTCGTGCGTGTTTTCTGGTTCTCCTGAGAAGGCTTATGAGGGGTTCGAGGTCGGCATCGAGTGGTTCGCGTCAAATACATTTTGTTCTACTCGGAAGTGAGTCTTGTGTTCTGTCCATCTGAGTGGTCGTTGTGGCACAACCATTCTGTGCCAGCCAAGTTTACCGTGTGCTTGCATCATGACTTTTTTGAGACGTTCTTGAGGAGAACGAACACTATGAGACATGTGACTGCTGCAGCCAAAGCTGCGAGTGCTGGCGCCTTCATGGAAGACTCAGGTTTGGTGCTTGTTTGTGTTGAAGGCTTCGGTTCCTGTGTTAGTATGATGCTTGATGAAGGCTGAGTAGTTGCTGTCAGCATGTTGTCTTGCGGCGGCGAAGGTACTGGTGACTTTGCCTGTTCTGACGGTTCGGCGAGAGCGTTATTAAGCTTTATCGGCGTCATAAGCGGGAAGCGGTCTTGCCCTTCCAGGACTGTGACGTTTTTGCCGAGTTGGTAGTCATAGTAGACGGTTTCAATGTTGTACGGCGTATCGCCTATGCCGTCGCCGTCTGCGTCTGTGCCCGTGTAGTCGCTCCAGTAGTTTCCGACGGTGCCGTTGTCCCAGCTGTTGAACGGTGGGTTTCTGATGAAGGGGACGTTGACGTTTCGGCTGTTTCGGTTAAAGTTGTTGTAGTGAATCATGTTGTTGACGCAGCGTTCAGCATCACCTGAGAAAAGGATTCCCTCATAGTTTTCTTGGAAATTGTTTCGTGTGATAAACGTGCTCGACCCCACGTAGTAAAGGGCGATTCCTCTGATTCGAGCTATGTTGTTTCCAATCAGTTGGGAATCGCTGAATTCGCCCCAGACGCCGTACTGTTCGGGCTGCGGCGGCGAAGCAGGGACTTCCACGCTGTCTCCTATGATGCTGTTGTCTTCAATTCTGACCCGGTTTGGGCTGGCTGCTTCAGGGCTGCTGGGCAAAAGATGAATTGCCGTGCCAAAAAAGTGATATTGTTGCCGACTATGCTTATCTTTGACGACGAAAAAACCACTATGCCCATGGAGCAGCGTCTTATCGTGTTGTTGCTGACCACAACGTTTGACGCGTTCTCGATTGTTACACCCGTTATGCATCCGTCGAAAACAAAGTCTGTGACTGTGACGTTGCTTATTCCTGCAACACGGACGCCTGGAAGCCACCCGATAGGTATCATAAGCCCTTCAGTGTTAACCGAGGGCTTCGTAACCGTGAAGCCGTTTCCGTCGAGCACCACATTTGAGCGTTGAACCTCAATCGTGTTGTTAACGTTTCCCGAGAAAACATAAGTCTCCCCAACCTGCCGTAACGGCGCCGTCGAAGGCTCCACGCTTCCGTCGCTTCGTATGTAAGGGTTTCTTTACTTGAAACTTTCTTTGACCCTTGAGCTTGTGGAGTATCGATGTTAACCGCGTTTCGGTCCCGTTCTTGGCGTGAATCGAAGTTTCACGCTTGTCTCCGCGTTAGATGTGGGAAAACGCTTTTAAAGCGTTGCTGTGAATGTTGAGGCGGGCGGTTTGCGGCTTGTTTGAAGCGCAGTTAGGCGTTTGGGGTAACGCTGCGGTGCTTGCGGCTTCGCTTCTTGTGCTCGCGAAAGCAAGCGACGTTGCCGTGGACAACGCGGTCCGCGTGTCCGCCATAACGGGCTTCAGCAAGACAACCATCGGCTTTATGCTTGTCGGGTTTTCCACGTCTCTGCCTGAGCTGTTTGTTTCAATCTTTGCGGCTCTGGGATACGGCAGCATAGGCGTGGCTATTGGAAACGTTCTCGGCGCCAACGTCGCCGACGTCGCGTTGATTCTAGGCTTATGCTTTCTCATAGTGGCTATAGAATGCCCGAGGCACACGTGCTTCTTCGTGGACATCTTGAAGGAAGACGTTGGGAGCCTTTACTTTGGGCTTTTCATAGCTTCGCTCATTCCGCTTACGCTGCTTTACTTCGGCTATGCGAGCAGGCTGATGGGCGTCATACTTCTGGCAATTTTCGCGTACTACATGTACAGGCTTTCAAAGGTTAAAACTCTCAAGGATGAAGGACCCACAAATGCTGAACGCGAGAAGCTTCCACGATACGCTGCTTTAGCCGTCGCAGGCTCCGTAATCGTCGCGGTAACAGCGTACTTTCTCGTCAACTCAGCCACGTACATCGCGAACGCTGTGGGCATTCCAGGAATCGTCATCGGCTCAACCATCGTCGCGTTCGGAACAACTTCGCCTGAGCTGGCTACAAGCGTGCAAGCCGTTCGTAAGGGACACTTGAACCTTGCCCTAGGCAACATCGTAGGCAGTTGCTTCGTCAACGTCACCTGCATCCTCGGCGTGGCGCTTACAGCATCCCCGCTTAACGTTAACATGGCAGCTTTTTCCAACTTAGCCATCTTCTCACTCATCACAAACCTTTTCCTATGGTACTTTCTCTCCAGCGAAAAGCTCACGTGGCGCGAAGGCGCCGTCCTCCTTTTCATATACGCCGCCTTCTTGGCTACAAGCTTCTCCTATCGACGCCCGTTGTAGCTCGGTACAGGGAAACGCAGGCGTATGTACCGTTAACTCTGTTATTCGTGGTCAACGGCGCTTTTCCACAATATGCGGATGTGGCGTTGTTCCACTGTGCTGCACTCAGCTTTTTCTCTGAATAATCAGAGTTTTCGGAAAAATTAGAAAAGTTAATAAGCGATTGTCGCAGCAACTCCTGCCACGAGGCAAACCCAGATGAACAGTTGCAGCGAAACCGTGAAGGTTGAAGCCATAGTAACCATCGATTCAAAGGGTCAGATTATCCTGCCGAAAGACCTGCGGGAGAAAGCATCCTTCAAGCCGAACGACAAACTCGCCGTTGCCGCATGCGAAAAAAATGGCGAAATCTGCTGCCTCCTCGTAATGAAAGCCGAAAAGCTTGAAACCGCCGTAAGCGAAGCACTCCGCCCAATCCTTCAAAGCATAGTCATGCAGGAGGAAAAGACTACGTGAAAAGCAAGCATGGAATAAAGAAAACCGTCAGAGACCGCTACGCACAAATCGCGCGCACAAACAGCTCATGCTGCGACCCCGCTACATGCAAATGCACGCCTGAAACCAATAAAACACTCGCACGGCGAATAGGCTACTCGGAAGAAGACCTTGAAGCTGTTCCTGAAAACGCAAACCTTGGACTCGGCTGCGGAAACCCCGTGGCCCTCGCCTCGCTCAAACAGGGCGAAACCGTCTTGGACCTCGGCTCAGGTGCAGGCTTCGATTGCTTTCTTGCGGCGAAACGCGTAGGCGAAACCGGACACGTAATCGGCGTGGACATGACGCCTGAAATGGTTGCAAAAGCAAAAGCAAACGCGCAGAAAGGCGGATACAGGAACGTGGAGTTTCGACTGGGGGAAATCGAAAACCTGCCCGTACCCGACAACTCAGTAGACGTCGTAATCTCAAACTGCGTCATCAACCTGTCACCCGACAAGAAACGCGTCTTCCAAGAAGCCTTCCGCGTGCTAAAACCAGGCGGTCGACTGGCACTCTCCGACATCGTCACCCTTTCAGATTTGCCTAACACCGTGAAAAGTAACGTGCAAGCCTACGTCGGATGCATCTCAGGCGCCGAAACAAAAAACGCATACCTCAGAAAACTCCGAGAAGCCGGATTCCAAAATATAATCATCATCGACGAAAATCCCTTCCATGCAGAGTCCATGTTGAACACTGTAACCGCAAACGAAATGCTCAACCATGAATCCCTCACACCTGAAGACATCAAGCAAATCAGCGGTCCCGTCGTTAGCATAAAACTCCAAGCTTCAAAACCAGAGTAGTCTTGCTTGAAAAGTTCGGAAACGTTGTGATAGCAGGCATAACTAGCAATCTTAAGATGAACGGAATCCCGTTACCAAAAAGTGAGAACGCAATAAAAAACAGCGTAGTAAAACTAAACCACAGCATACCATCTCAGGAGAGATGCTCTCCAAAGTCCCATTCCTCTGAGACAAGGAGAAAAACGCCTCATATTTGATGAACCATGCCACCCTGTCCGGTACCGCCATCTCTCCAGAACAACTCCGCCCGAGAAGGCTGAAGGCCGCCTCAAACCTTCAAACCACGTAGTCGATAGGTTTACAAAGCCAAGGTCTATATGTAGAGGGGCTTATTGCCTCCTCTGAGAGGAGGCTTCTCAACTTTAACGGTTATAAAGCCCCCACACTTCATCCACCTCGTCGTAGACTATTTCAAGCCTTCCAGGCTTGCCCCTCACCTCAGCTCGCGCTTATACCTCAGCTTTTGCAGCTGTTTTGAAGCCGTCCAGCTGAAGCACTGTGCTGCTTACCCCCGAAAAGGTTTCCGCGGTTTCCAGCGTTTCTGTTAGCTTGCGTTTTCAGGCAGCGTGTTTCTCAAGCGGCTCCCGCGGTTTTAGACGCCACCTCAACTGCACATGGACACGCTGCACCATTCCACGCCTTTCAAGCGAAAGGAGGCTTCGACGGATCGAATGGTACTCTTTCGTTTTGTACTCCACGATCCTGCCGTAAACGGTTTCCGCAATATCCTTCGTGGTCATGTCAGGTTTAACCTGCAGTATTTCGATAATCTTCTTCTGGTTCCGTGACAGCCCGCCCAAAGAGTGCGCACGCCCAAAGATCACTGACGCGCCGTCAGCTTAAAGCTTTAACCGCTTTCACTGCACCGTTGCGCATACAGCTGGGCCGCGCAGTCAGCGTTTGAAAGGAACTGAATTATCGCGTTTTGTGAGCGGCTCAGTCAGGCTTCAACATGAGAACCTTATCGAAGGATACGCTGTGCTGGCATTCACTCATCAGCGTGGTCACGGCTTTCACGTGTGTAGCGCTGCACGTAAGGCTTAACTTCTCTCGCGGCATGAACTTGACGCGTACGCGTGTTGAAGGACGTGTCAGGTGTGGAGGACTTGTGGCGAGAACCATTCTACGTCGTCCTTGAAGTGGAAAACATGGATTGCCGCGTGCTTAAGACTCTCGCCTCATACGGCTTGGAAAACGTCAAGGTAGTCGATGTGAGGGCTTCAAACCGCAACGTCGTTAAGCATTTGCTGTCGCTGGAAGCGGGGAAACTCGAGACTTTACCTTTCACGCCGAAGCGGTCACGCATAATCGCTTCAACACAGGAGTCTTTCTGGTTTGAGAGTGAAGGCTGCGAAGTGTGTAATGCGATTCTTTCAAACGAGGCCTTCTTGATCTCTGGCAAAAGCATAGATGGGCACCGAGTTGTCTACAGCTTCATCGTTCCAAACTTCGAGTCCTACTCGCGGATAATTCAAACGCTGGAAAACGCTAAGCACCACGTGAACGTGCTAAAAGTCGGCAAGTTCGAGCGGAAAGCAAAAGTTCTAACGGAAAAGCAGGAACGCATCTTCTGGTTAGCGTTGAAAGCAGGCTATTTTGACTATCCGAGACGAATCAGCTCTGAAGAGCTTGCAGCGAAAATAGGCATAAGCCAGTCCACGCTTTCCGAGACGCTGCGTAGAGGAACACGTAGGCTACTTAAAAACTATTTCGTACAATGACCATGCGAAAGCAGGCTTCGCAGCTTCCCGTGTGGATGCGCTTAATCACGGCTGCTTAGCTGCCAAAACCCTATAACGTTCGGGGAAACTGCTATCTATTCCCGTTCAGAAATAGTAGATACGGTGAACTGCAAGTTGAGTCAGTACCAGATGTTTTGTTTCCAGTGTGAACAAACAGCGAAGGGCGAGGGATGCACGACCGTAGGTGTCTGCGGCAAAAACGCTGAAGTCGCAGCTCTCCAGGATTTGCTGGTCTACACGTTGAGAGGTCTCTCGCAAATTGCCTTAGACGCAAAGAAAGTCGATGTTTACACGGAACCGGCGGATGTCTTCGTATGCGAAGCCCTTTTCTCCACGCTGACAAACGTGAACTTCGACCCTGAAAGAATAATCCAGTACATCCGCATGGCTATGAAGCATCGCGAAGACTTGAAAGCGCAGGTCAAACGTGCAGGTGGACAAACAGGCTACAGCGACGCGGCAAGCATCATTCTTGAAGAGACAAAGGAAGGGCTAGTACGCCAAGGCCGACGCTACGGCGTCAAGGTTGACCCGATAGTCGACCCTGACCTTCACGGGCTGCAGTGGCTCTTAACGTACGGCGTGAAAGGCGTGGCTGCCTACGTGTACCATGCATACCGCTTGGGCAAAAAAGACGCCGGAGTCTTCAGTTTCATCGAGCAGGCGCTCGCAGCTCCGCTTGACAAAACGCTTGGAAACAACGATTTCCTTGGTTTAGCGCTGAAATGCGGCGAAATCAACATAAGAGCCATGGAACTCTTGGATGCAGGAAACACTGAAGCCTACGGGCATCCCGTGCCAACGACGGTGCCGTTGGGGGCAAAGAAAGGCAAAGCGATACTGGTCTCCGGACACGACCTTAAGGACCTTGAAGCCGTGTTGAAACAAACCGTGGGCAAAGGCATCTATGTGTACACGCATGGCGAAATGCTGCCTGCACATGGGTATCCGCGACTGAAAGCCTACGCACACCTGTACGGACACTACGGCACAGCATGGCAAAACCAGCAGAGAGAGTTCAACACCTTCCCAGGCGCAATCCTTATGACCACGAACTGCCTGCAGAAGCCGCTGGACACCTATAAAGCCAATATTTTCACTTCTGGACCCGTAGGCTGGCCGGGAGTAACACACATCGACGGCGAAGACTTCACGTCGCTCGTCCAGAAAGCAATGGAGCTTCCTGGCTTCGCCCAGGACATGCCGGCAAAAAGCGTCACCGTGGGCTTCGCCAGAAACGCTGCGCTCTCAGTCACCGACAAAGTCGTCGAAGCCGTAAAACACGGACACATACGACACTTCTTCCTCGTAGGCGGCTGCGACGGCGCAAAGCCTGGAAGAAGCTACTACACCGAATTCGTGGAGAAAGCTCCGAAAGATTCAGTCATACTGACGCTGGCCTGCGGCAAATTCAGATTCTTCGATAAAGACCTCGGACAAATCGACGGCATACCGCGGCTACTCGACATAGGACAATGCAACGACGCGTACTCCGCCGTGAAAATTGCCCAAGCACTGGCTGAAGCCTTCAACGTGAGCATAAACGAGCTCCCACTTTCACTCATACTATCATGGTACGAGCAGAAAGCCGTCGCAATCCTGCTTTCCCTGCTGTACTTAGGCGTAAAAAACATCAGGTTAGGACCAAGCCTGCCAGCATTCGTCACGCCGAACATGCTGAAAGTGCTTGTGGAAAAATTCAACATAATGCCCATAAAAACCGCGGAAGAAGACCTGAAAGCCATATTACACTGAAAACGACGAAGCCTCACGCGGCACAGGCTTTGCTGCAGAACACGTCAAAACCCGAAAAACCATCGCCCCCTTCTTTTTCCATAGGCTCCGCTGACAGCACGCAACCCTCCTGTAAGCCATCGTTATCCGTCAAGCGTCGCCCGTGGCATTCTACTACACGTTTAAATAGGCTATGTAGAATGCTTCTTGACAGTGTGACTGAGCATGCCATGCACAGTTGTAGTCGGCGCCTTCTGGGGCGACGAAGGCAAAGGAAAAATCATCTCATACCTCGTGCAGAAAGACAGGATGGACTACTGTGTTAGAACAGGCTCCGTCAATGCGGCACACACTGTTTGGGCTTCAGGAAAACGCTACGCGTTACACATGGTTCCCGCAGGCTTCCTTTATGAGCAATGCCGGCTTCTCATAGGCGCAGGCGCAAACGTTCATGTAGGCAAATTCCTCGAGGAAGTCGCGCTTACGCAGGTTGAAAGGCGTATCGGCGTTGACCAGCAAGCCTCAATCATCGAGGAGAAGCATTCGGCCCAAGACAAGTCGAACGCGCATTTACGGGGAATCGGTACAACAGGCTGGGGCGTAGGTCCAGCCATCGAGGAACGGGTGCGAAGAACAGCGAAGCTGGCAAGAGACATTCCAGAGTTGAAGCCCTACCTCGTAGATGTCGCTTCGGAAGTGAATGACGGCTTAGACTGTGGAAAGAAAGTCTTGCTTGAAGGCACTCAAGGCTTCATGCTTTCACTTTACTATGGCACCTACCCGTATGTGACGGGACGAGACACCAGCGCCGCCGCCATATGCTCCGAAGCGGGTGTAGGACCCACAAGAGTCGATGACGTGCTAATCGTTTACAAATCCTTCATGACCCGCGTAGGCGCAGGACCACTTCCAGGCGAGCTAACGAAGGAAGAAGCCATACGACGCGGCTGGTTCGAAACTGCCGCTGGAACAGGCCGCGACAGACGTTCAGCCCCCTTCGACTTTGAACTTGCCCGAAAAACTGCGAGGGTCAACGGTGCAACACAAGCCGCAGTCACCAAGCTTGACAGCATTTACCCCGAGTGCCACAGTGCACGAAGCTACAGCGACCTTCCTGAAAAGGCAAAGCAATTCGTTAAGGAAATCGAAGCGCGGACAGGCGTGCCCGTAACGCTTATCGGCACAGGTCCAGACGCAAACGACATCATCGACCGAAGACGCTGAACCGTGCAGCCGAAGCCCTATCGCCATGTCCACGGCGCATGCGGAGAATCCGCAATTCTTATCTACTGAACACACGCTTTTTCTCTGCAAGGAGCGTCTCTGCATGCACTGTGACGCAAGAATCAATCGCAAAGCCTCCGCAAGCCTCATCGCACTTGTCTTCGCCTTAGGCCTCCTCGTAGGCGGCTTAGTCAGCTTCTACATCAACTACCAAAAAATAAACAGCCTCACCGAGCAGGTGAACACGCTGAACAACCATATCCTTTCCATGCAGGCCGCTCAAAACGTGTCCATAATCAATGAGACAGTAACAGTTTACCAGAATGAAACCTCGCTTGCAGAAATCTACGCTAGCACACGCGACGCTGTGGTGCTCATCCAGGGAACCACAAGCCAAGGTATCGTCCAAGGCTCAGGCTTCGTCTACAACTATTCAGGACGCTTTATCGTCATCACAAACTTCCACGTCGTCTACAACACGAAAGACCTGCTCGTCACCTTCTACGACGGAAACACGTACCCGGCGAAAGTGCTTGGAACAGACCCCTACGCGGACCTCGCCGTGGTCTCGGTCGACGCGTCGCAGGGAGAATTCAAGCCGCTTGAAATCGTTAAATCCTCATCCCTCCGCGTAGGCGAACCCGTCATCGCCATTGGAAACCCCTACGGCTTAGTGGGCTCGCTAACCACAGGCGTGGTCAGCGCTGTCGGAAGAACAATCACAGAAGAAGAATACGCGGGGCGGTTCGCCATCGCAAACATAATTCAAACCAGCACGCCGATAAACCCTGGAAACTCTGGCGGTCCACTGCTTAACGCCGCAGGAAAAGTCGTGGGAATCACCACAGCAATCGTGTCAGACTCACAGGGGCTAGGCTTCGCCGTACCATCCAACACGATCCTCAGAGAAATCGCGGCACTTGTTGAAACAGGCACGTACACCGGGCATTCCTACCTGGGCATTTCAGGAATTGACATGAACTACACGATGGCGCAACAGATGAAAACAAACATCACATACGGCTGGCGCGTCGTAGAAGTAGTCTCCGGCGGACCGTCCGACGGAAAACTTAAACCCAACGACGTCATCATCGCGCTCAACGGAACAACCATTCGGAACAACGACGACCTCGCAAGCTACCTCGAAGAGAACACGCAGCCAGGCGAAACCCTGACAATCACTGTCATCCGAAACAGCAACACCGAGAAAGTCAATGTCATACTGGGCACAAGACCGCCGCCGCCCGTTTAGAATCGCCGAAATCCACGGCATGTTCTCAGCTCTGTAAGCGCGTTCTAATTGAACGTTTTTGCGTAGCTTTGCGATGTGAAGCCACAGTTTTCCAGCGCGGTTCAGCCTCGAGCATTAATAAATCGGACGTGGAAGGATTTTATAAATCAGTCCTCTTTAATTAATGGGCGATGAAGACACTTCACAGAGTGTTTTTCGACGATTCGCGTGAGATGAAAAAGGTTCCAGACTCGTCTGTGGATTTAGTGGTTACTTCGCCGCCCTACCCGATGATTAGCATGTGGGATTCCGTCTTCTCAAAGCAGAATCCGGCAGTTGCAGCAGCTTTGCGCAGCAGTGACGGCGACGGCGCTTTCGAGTTGATGCACAGGGAACTGGATAAGGTCTGGAGACAGATGTACCGTGTCCTTAAGAACGGCGGATTTGCCTGCATCAACATTGGCGACGCAACTCGAAGCGTCGATGGAAACTTCAAAATGTACTTGAACCATTCAAGGGTCCTGCAGTGCTGTTTAAGGCTGGGGTTCAACGCTTTACCCATGATTCTGTGGAGGAAACAGACGAATGCGCCTAACAAGTTCATGGGTTCCGGAATGCTGCCTGCAGGCGCCTATGTCACTTTGGAGCATGAATACCTTCTAATCCTCAGAAAAGGCGGCAAACGCGTGTTTAAAAGCGACGCTGAGAAGACGCGCAGGAAGCAAAGCGCTTTTTTCTGGGAAGAACGAAACTTGTGGTTCTCAGACTTTTGGGAAGACCTAAAAGGAACACGTCAAAGCAGCATTGACACGAGCCTCCGCGAGCGAAGCGGGGCTTACCCTTTTGAGTTAGCTTACCGTTTGATAAACATGTTTTCGCTCAAGGAAGACACCGTGCTCGACCCGTTCTTGGGAACTGGAACAACAATGTTTGCAGCGATGGCTGCAGGCAGAAACAGCATAGGCATAGAACTCGACCTCAACTTCAGGGAGCACATCCTTTCAAGAATCAAGAACCTTGTGGACGACGCAAACACGCTAATAAGACGTCGCATTCAAAACCACATACGTTTCGTCCAGTCAAGACTTGACGCAAAAAAGACTACGGGCTACGTAAACAAACATTACGGTTTCCCTGTTATGACACGGCAAGAAACTGAGATACTTCTTGAAGAACTGACCAAGATTGACGTTGTAGGCGACTGCATTTTCGAAGTTGAATACACCCCGAATGGAGCAGGGTTTATACATAATGGCTCTACTTTGAATTCTGAGAACGCCTAATTCATTGGATGAATACAGCTTCCACATTGTTTCAGGCTCTTGCAGCATCTCCGCTTGCGCCTTCACAACTATGCCGCCGTGATTTCCGCCGTGCGTTTGACCGTGGGTTTACAAAAGATAAACGTCTTAGAAGCAAAAATCTCCCGACTTTAGTCGTGGAGCGCGTCAAAGACGTCGTCCTCAACCGTCAACTACTTTTTCGTTTCGCCATGTATCATAGGGCGTTTTCCTGGGTTAACGATGCCTTTTATAGAAGCGTGCAATTAGAGCATTGTTTAGGTTTATGCATGAGCTTTGAAGTTAAAGATAAAGACGTCCTTGCAAGGATTGGAAGGCTTCGGACCAAAAGCGGCGTGGTTGAGACGCCTCTCTTATTTCCAGTGGTCAACCCAAACGTTCAGGTTGTGCCTGCGAAACGTCTTAAGCAAGACTTTGGTTTTCAAGCAGTAATCACGAACGCGTACATTCTGAAGCGACGTTTCAACGAGTTGCCAACGGAAAAGGGCGTGCACCGCTTTCTCGACTTTGACGGCGTAGTCATGACGGATTCAGGCGCGTACCAGATTCTCGTTTACGGCGACGTGGAAGTAAGCCCTGAAGAAATCGTTTCATACCAGGAACGCATAGGCAGCGACGTGGCAACGATACTTGACGTCCCCACAGGCTGGAAAGGCGGGCGTACTCACGCGGAGGAAACCGTGCGGGTGACGCTAAATCGTGCTGAACAGTTTTCTAAAACGCCGCATCGAGACGACATCCTCTGGGTTGGACCGGTGCAGGGCGGACGATACCTTGACCTTGTTGCGGAGTCTGCGCGGCAGATGGGCGAGCTGTCCTTTCAGGTTCACGCGCTTGGAAGCCCGACGGAAGTGATGGAAAACTACCGTTTCGACGTGCTTGTAGACATGATCATGACGGCGAAGATGAACCTGCCTGTTGAGCGTCCACTGCACCTTTTCGGTGCAGGTCACCCTGTCATGTTCTCGCTTGCTGTGGCGCTTGGCTGCGACACTTTTGACTCAGCAGCGTACGCGTTGTACGCAAGGGAAGACCGTTACATGACGGACAGCGGAACATGGCGACTAAATGAGCTTGACTACTTCCCATGTATGTGCCCGCGATGCTCAGTAGCCACGCCGAAGGAGGTGCAGGCTCTGCCAAAGCATGACCGCGAACAATTCCTCGCCGAACATAACCTACACGTGTGCAGCGCTGAAATCAAGAGGATAAAGCAGGCGATCCGCGACGGGCGCCTCTGGGAGCACATGACGATGCGGGCACACGCACATCCATCGTTGCTGACGGCACTTCACAAGCTCAGAGACCACCGCGCCTTCATCGAGAAATTCAGCCCTGTTGCCAAGAGAAGCGGACTCTTCTTCCAGGGCCTCGGCGACACGGTAAGACCTGAAGTGTACAGGCATGCGCTCCGCCTCAGAGAGCGTTACCGTCCACCTGACGCTGCACGCACGCTTCTTCTGGTTCCACAGTCACATGTTAAACCCTTCCATAAGTCTCAGGAATTCAGCAGAATCCGAAAAACCGTTCAGCAACTGCCCGCAGAAACCCATGAGCGCATCCACGTGTGCTTTTACGCGGCGCCCTTCGGCGTTGTCCCCATGGAGCTTGACGAGGTCTACCCGCTTTCGCAGCATGAAACCGCGTGGCCTCCGTCTGAAGAGACTATTTGCTACGTTGCAAGCGAAGTGGCTGACTACATTGCCCGTTCAAACTATGACGCAGTCGTGATCTTCACGGATGCTGAACCATGGACGCAGCGCGTGGAAGCCGCATGCAGGGAAGCCGCAGCGTCACGGAAGATTCAGCTTGAAACCATCAACTTCCACCTTACAGAGACTAAAGAGATTTTAACACGTCTACAATTGATTCTGCAGCAAAAAACGAGCGAGCCAACTTGATCCACGCAGACTTACACGTGCACACAACTTTCTCTTCTGACTCAACCATACAGCCTAAACAGTTAATCGAACAACTCAACGCTCACACACACGTGAAGGCTGCTGCCGTAACAGACCACGACACGGTCAGAGGACTCGAAGCTGTATGCAAGCTGGCCAGCGCATACAGCGACATCCTCATTATTCCAGGAGTCGAAATAAGCACGCCTGAAGGCGACATCCTCATCCTCGGCACCATGGAGCTCCCGCCCAAACCCTGGACTGTACGGAACGTTGTGGACTACGCACGAAAAGGCGACTATGTATCTATCGCGGCGCACCCATACCGCGAATACGGACTCGGCGAACTGACACGTAGCTCCGGCGTAGACGCAATCGAAGTGCTTAACGGCGGCTCACCACAGCAGGCCAACAAGCATGCACAAACTTTGGCTCATGAAATGCGCTTGCCCGGCGTGGCTGGAAGCGACGCACACAGCCTGCAGGAGCTTTTCTCCGTGTACACTGAACTTCAGTCAAACCTGGATGTGGCCGAAATCATCGCTGCAATAAAGAAAGGACGCGTCAAACCCGTAGCCGCGAACACCTCAGCCGAGTCGCCAGCACGGCCATAACACGCCGACGCAGGCATCTTTGCATGGAACGCGCCGCCACTTTTGGCGGCACACCTTGTACGAAGTCAATACATTTTTAAAAGGGAAGGGCGACAAAAATAAAGCGTTAATCGAGCAAATACAAGGGATTGGTAACCGTGCAGGTTGGGTTTTTAGGCGGCGCCCGCGAGGTTGGACGGATCGGGATAACCGTGAAGTCTTCCAAGACGCAGGTGCTGCTTGACTACGGCGTCATGCTTGACAATGAACCAGGCTTCCCGATGCATGTGCCGCCTAAAGAAGTGGATGCAGTCATCCTCACACACAGTCACCTCGACCATTCAGGCGCCGTTCCACTTTTCTACGTGGACGGAAAACGCCCATTGTATACGAACAGGCTGAACCTAGAGCTGACGCAGCTGTTGATTCAAGACTTCATACACTTGTCAAGCTACTACCTACCCTTCGAGTACCTGGAACTTAAAACAATGATGAAAAGCAACAAGCACCTGGACTTCGGCGTTGTCGAAACCGTCGGCGACATCCAGTTTCAGCTGATGAACGCAGGGCACACGCCGGGAAGCGCTCAAGTAATCATACAAGCCGAGGGAAAACGCTTCCTCTACACAGGCGACTACAACACTGCAGACAGCCGACTGCTGAAAGGTGCAAACATGGACTACGGCGAGCTGGACGCCGTAGTAACTGAAAGCACCTACGCAAACGAGGACCACACGGAGCGACAAGAACTGGAGAAACGCTTCGTCGAATCCGCCACCGAAGTCGTGGAGAAAGGCGGCATCGTGCTTGTCCCAGCCTTCGGCGTGGGCAGAGCGCAAGAAATCGCCTGTGTCCTCGCCGCGCATCACTTTGAGTACCCCGTCGTCATAGACGGCATGGCACGTGAAGTCAGCCGAATAATCATGGATAACAAGGAATTCCTCAGAGACCCACAACTCTTCATGAACGCGATTCACTCCGCCGACTGGGTTGACGGCTGGAGAGACCGGAGAAAGGCGCTGAGAACACCATGCGTCATAATCTCGCCTGCAGGCATGCTTAAAGGCGGCCCCGCAGTCTTCTACCTGTCAAAAATCGGCAAGAAAGTCAACAACGCCGTTTTTCTCGTAAGCTACCAGATTCCAGGCACGCCTGGAAAAGAACTTCTAGACAAAGGAATTTGCACCCTCGACGGCAAAGTCCGCAAGATCAAGGCGCGTGTCGAACACTTCGACTTCTCCTCACACTGCGGCGCAACTCAGCTCAGAGACGCTTTAAGAAAACTGCGAGGAAACCCCAAGGTCTTCGTTGTCCATGGTGCTGAAGGCAACTGTGAACTCCTCGCGGAATGGGCGAAAACCGAGCTAGGCTTGGAAGCCGTGGCGCCCAGAACAGGCGAAACCTTCACGATATAGCCGATGATGAAAACAGCTTTTCTCGTATTGAATGCGCCGTTAAAATGTTTGAAAGCTAAAGACGCGAGCCGTGAAATGGACAACGACTTTAAGAACGTTGCAGGAAAAGCGCTTTTCACAGCGTCAGGTTGCCTATAACTTTTTCGACGATTTTTTCAATTTGTTGAGGGTTGTCTAAAACAGTTATTCCGTCCATTTCCCTTAACTTTTCAAGATTGTCAACGTCAACCTTTCTAAGCCGCAGTCTTATTTTCTCTCCATATTTAACTGCGCCATAAGGGCATGAAGCTATACATAACCCGCAACCTTGACACAACATGGACCTTATACTTGGAAAACCATCTATAATTTCCACCGCGGAATAGGGACATGCGCTGACAACTAAGCATGGACGGCACAATTTGCATTCGCTCCGTTCAACGCGGTACGGCAATGCTGTTTCAGCGAAACCTTCATGTTGGTCTGACGGTACAATGTAAACAGGGACTTCTCCCTTCTGTGCCTGAGCAACAGCGTTGGTTACGATAGTGTCAGCTATACCATGCACAACCTTCGCCACAGTGTTCCCGCTTGCGGGCGAGACAATCAACGCCTTATAGATTTTTCTGTTAAACCTCCCCGCATGAGGCGCACTCGGCCCCTCCTCTACCTCAACAAAAACTTCTTGAAGATATTTACCCGGAGATATCAGCCTAAGCTTATCCCAAAAACCATACATTTTTACGACGTCAATTCCAGCAGAAGAAACATAAGCTGTCACCTTAACCTTTTTAAGTTCAGCGACTTTGCCCATGACGTCAAAAGTTTCCTTTAAAAAGTGACCTGCTCCCGTTATTCCCCACGCAATTTGAACAGCCATATTAGCCTCACCCAGATATCACATTTTCAGTTACCGCTGCAGCCTCTAAACCTCTTCAGGTTCAAAGCCGCATGTCATGTTTACATCACAAGATAAGAACCTATATGAAGGTTAAGTTTTCTTGCTCCTTAAAAGTCGACGTAAGTTTTAATAGCGCGTAGCACCCTTTAATATATAAGAGGGATTTATACATGGCTAAAATTCTCGTGATCTACCATAGTCGAACTGGAAACACTGAGAAGTTGGCCGAAGCCATTGCTAAGGGCGCTCGCAAAGTTTCAGGCGTTGAAGCCGTGCTGAAGAAAGTAACGGATGTAACAGTAAACGACGTGGCAAATGCAGATGGCTATGCTTTCGGCTCGCCGTCTCATTTCAGCATAATGTCGGGGGAAATGTTAACAATGTTCACTAACATTTACCCTGGCAGACATCAGCTTGCAGGTAAACCTGCCTGCGTCTTCACCACAGGCGCAGGTGGACAAGTCACAGCGCTAGAAAACATCGAGAAGATACTTGGCGCGTTCAATCCGAAATGGATAAAACCAGGAATCGCTGTAGAGGGCTCGCCTAAACCGAAAGACTTAGACCAAGCAGAGAAACTCGGGGAAAAACTGGCAAAAGCGGCTGTTGCCAAATAAAATTCCCGCAACTTCTCTTTTTTTACAACCAAATGTTTATTTTTAGGTCTGTTCACGCCTACAGAAAGTTCTCAGACACACATGTTTTCTTCGCCGTAGTCGTGACTTTGAATTTGTCGGCAGGAAAGCCACTTCCGAAAACTTTGGGATGAAAGGCGCATACGCTTCTGTCCCGCCATTTTTTCGGATGCGGCGAAGGGCTGCCCCTAACATGCCTGTACGCGGCTGATTATATGAAGCCTGACGGCTGAGCCTCCGTACCCCTTCACGGAAACCAAGCTTTACCGGATGAAGCAGGAACCTTGAGTATCCGTAAAAGCTTCGGCGAAACGCTACCTGAAGCAGAGGCTATTAGGGAGCAACAGGAAAGAAAAGTGAAAGCCCGCCCGACAGAGTGGCGAGGAGGACACAAATGCTGAACTGGCTGCATAACGAAAATTATGCGCATATTACTGTCCTTCATTCTCGTCATCAAACATAATGTTTTGCGGATGCTGCAAGCTTTTCATAAGTGCTAAACAGCAATTTTGAGAAAACAAGCGTGCCCCATGTGTTTGCTCGAATAAGCTTAGCTGCAATTTCATGTAGGTGGTTCGGAGATGAGGCGTTATAACTTTGAATAAAATAAACTGATTCTGCGTCAGTCGCAGGGTCGATGAAACAAGGTTTCGTCAAGCTACCTTCACCTGTATTGTGCATCGTGTAACTGCAAACCGAAGCTGAGCATTGTGGAAAGGATGAAGCGTTGTGTTGGCTACTCGGCTTCGAAGAATTCTTCAGCTTTCGGCGGTGTAGGCGGTAGTCCTCGGCGTTCGCGTATCTGCTTTATTATTTCTGCCTGCATCTGTTCGGGTACTGGTGCCCAACGGCTGAACTGTGTAGCCCAGAAGGCGCGGCCCTGTGTTGAGGAGCGGAGTTCGTCGGCGATTCCGAAGGACTCTGCCACGGGCATTTCTGCCTTGACAACAACCATGTCTTCCTCGTTTATCATGTCAAGGATTTTTCCTCGTCGTTTCTGTACGAGACCTATGACGGGGCTGACAAACTCGTTCGGCACTTTGCATTCGAAACTCAGCATTGGCTCAAGCAGTTTAGGCTCGCTGAGCAGGAAACAGCACCATATTGGACGCCATGTCATAGGCAAGATCTGTGCTGGTCCCCTGTGCACGGGATCTTCGTGGACGCTTATGTCTTCCAAGTTCACTTTCAAGCCGTAGGCGGGCTCCTTTGCCAGTACGCATGCGTGCACAGCTTCGCGGAAGCCTGATTTTATGTGGTCTAAGACTTCTTCCACATACTGCCTGCCTTTTATCCTGTTCACGAGCACGTTTGTTTCTTCAATGGCGATGAGGTTGCGCGCATCGTCTGTGGACCAGCCGAGGTCTTTCAGGATTTTCTGCCTCTCATCTCGCGTCTGCATTTCAGAGATTTTCTCTTCCTTAATCGCCTGGATAACCTCGTCGGAAAGCTTCTCGATCGTGACCCACAGCTTGTTATGTTTGTTCGGGCTTTTACCCATTATCGGTGGACCCTTATAGTCCCGTGTGATGGTTTCACGATAAATCACGATTGGCTTGCTGAGTTTTACTTTCAACCCTGCCTCCTGCATCCTGTAAGCTGTAATCTCAAGGTGCAGTTCACCCATGCCGCTTAACAGGAACTCACCGCTTTCCTTATCCATCTTAAAATGCAGGTTCGGGTCTTCAGTCGTAAGCTTATGGATTACCTTGTCAAAGAGCGGCAGGTCCTTAACGTTTTCAGGCTCAACTGCGACTGTGACGACCGGGTCGGAAACATACTTCAAGCCTTCAAAGGGCTGGGTTTCAACACCGTCTTCCGCGATTGTTTCGCCCACATGGATCGATGGGAGCCCTGAAACCGCGGCGATGTTGCCTGCGGGAACACGATCCACGATGACGCGGTCCGTTGCCATGCTCATGTACACTTGCTGGATCGTGCCTTTCTGTCTGCTGTTCAAGAGCTGAACCACTTTGCCTTTAGTGACTGAACCGCTGAACACGCGTCCTATGGCGACGACGCCGCTGTGCGGGTCAACCTCGATCGTGGTTACGCACATGAGCAACGGACCGTTCGGGTCAACTTTAGCCATGCTCTTTCCCGTCGCGCTGTCCGGGTTTCCAGGCCAAATCTGCGTTTGCCTGTACGGCTGCGCCTCTAACGGGTTGGGCAAATGCTCGCAGAACATGTCGAGAATAGGCTCGTACAACGGTGCTTTCTTGCTTAACTCGTCAACTTTTCGACTTACGTCTTCAGGCGCACCTGTGTACGCGTCGATGATGTCCTTGAAGCTTATCTTCTTCGCTTTCATGTGCGGCAGGTTTAAACCCCACTTGTGCAGTGCTGAACCGAAAGCGACTCGTCCGTCTTCAACCTTGACCTGCCAGTCTTTTTTGCGGTCTGGCGGCGCATACTTCTCAATAAGCGTGTTCACCCTAGTGATGATTTTCGCAAACTTGCGCTGGATTTCTTCAGGCGTCAGCTTTATCTCCTTAATAAGCCTGTCAACCTTGTTGATGAAGAGAATAGGTTTCACCCTTTCCCTGAGCGCCTGCATCAGCACGGTTTCTGTCTGCGTCATCGGCCCCTCAACCGCGTCGACGACGACGAGGGCACCGTCAACAGCGCGTAAGCTTCGCGTCACGGCACCGCTGAAGTCAATGTGCCCAGGCGTGTCGATCAAGTTGATCAGGAAATCTTTTTCCTTGTAAGTGTGCACTAAGCTGACGTTAGACGCGAAAACCGTCATCTGCCTTTTCTGCTCAAGCTCCCACGAGTCGAGAAAAAGCTTCTGCCCCGCTGTCTGCGTGCTGATTATGCCTGCAGCCGCCAAGAGGCTGTCTGAAAGTGTAGTTTTCCCATGGTCAACATGAGCGATTATGCTTGTGTTCCGGATGATTTCTGGGTTATTCATCAACTTTACGATGTCTTCAACTTGCTTGTAACGTGCCATAACTAAACACTCTCCCGTTCGAATAAGCTTAATAGACTTGACTGTTTATGCCTGAAACTTTCTTCTCCAACGAATTGACTCATTATTTTTCTCTCTTAAATGGTAGGCTACATGCAAAAGAAAACTGTAGCCTATTAACTTTATGGCATAGTCTCGAAGTTGGTCATGGTGGATGAAGGTTGAACTGTGGCTTAAACGGCGGAGTTGCGGTTGTCGTAACGCGAGGTTTCAGCGTGTTTCTGCGTTTTCTGGGGAAAGGTCTTTATACTTGAGGCGAAATTAACAGTGTTATAATGCTGTTGCGGGAACCCCATGACCGAAACAAAATGGAAATTTGAAACCGCCGTCATACACGGTGCGCAAACCCCTTCGCAATGGAAGAACACGACGCTTGCACCCATCTACCAAAGTGCTGCTCACCGTTTCGAAACCGCTGAAGAACTCTCCGAAGTCTTCGCCGGCAAAAAAGCCGGCTTCATATACCAGCGTCTCCGCAACCCCACGAATGAAGCTTTGGAAAAACGGCTGGCCCTTCTTGAAGGCGGACTCGACGCTGTTGTCACATCCTCTGGGATGGCGGCTATCACGGACGCTGTGCTCTCAATTTGCAAGTCAGGCGACGAAGTCGTCTCAGGGAATTCGCTTTTCATGTCAACTTATTTGCTTTTCAATAACGTGTTCAGAAAGCTCGGCGTAAACGTAAAATTCGTCGAAAGCGCTGACCTCGATTCCTGGCGCGCGGCTGCAAACGACAAGACGAAGCTTTTCTTCGTCGAAACCATCGGAAACCCAAAGATGGATGTGCCTGAAATCCAGAAAATCGCTGACCTTGCCCACGCGAACCACGCGCCGCTAATCGTGGACAACACGTTGGCAACGCCCTACCTGTTCAGGCCCTTCGAGCACGGCGCAGACATCGTCGTCCACTCGACAACGAAGTACCTGAACGGACACGGCTCCGCAGTAGGCGGCGTAGTAATCGACTCTGGAAACTTCGACTGGCCCGAGGACAAATACCCAGACTTCAAGCTTTACAAAGAGCGAAAAGGCCGTTTAGCATACCTCGACAAGGTCTGGCGTGAAATCCACATAAACTTCGGTACCACGCAGTCACCTTTCCAGTCTTACCTCACCATGATCGGCATTGACACGCTTGCGCTGCGCATGGAACGGCACTTTGCAAACGCCATGAAACTGGCACGGTTCCTTCAGAGTCACCCACGGGTCAAATGGGTCAACTATCCAGGGTTGCCGTCAAGTCCATGGCATAAAACCGCAAAGGCACAGTTCAAAGAAAAAGGATACGGGGCACTCCTAACCTTCGGCTTGGCTGACGAGAAAGAATGCTTCAACTTCATACGAAACGTGAAACTCGCCTACCACCTTGCAAACATCGGCGACTGCAAAACGCTCATAATCCACCCATGGTCCTCACAGTACGTCAGCTTCACCGAAGAAGCCAAACGCGCAAACGGAATAAAACCCGACATGGTGCGGGTTTCAGTAGGCATCGAAGCCGTCGAAGACATCATCGAAGACTTCGACCAAGCGTTGAAATCCGCATAGCCTGTTCAGCACGCAACACTTTCCCACTTGCCCTTCTCTCGTTTTCCATAGTTTTGCAGAAGGCCGAATCGACAGGACATGGCTATACACCGTCTTAACCAGCCGATTATTTTCGTCACCGCGCTTTTCACGGTTTTCGCTATTTCAAACCAGACGTGACAGCAGACAGCTCGGTTGGGAAGACAAAACTTTTATATGCGGTGGATTTTGGATATGCATATTGCTGGATGAATGGGCTACGGTGTTATGATGGAACCAAGCAAGAAACCCTTGAACGTGCTTATCAAACAGCTGCATGGAAACATTGAGGTTGTCCTCAAAAACGGATGCGATTATAAGGGAAAAATGATCCGATGCGACACGCATATGAACATTCTCCTTGAAGGCGCAACTGAATGCAAGGATGAGCAGTTGTTAACAAACTATGGCAATGTGCTGTTGCGCGGAAACAACGTGCTGTACATCGTGCTTGACGCTTCACGCCATTAGCCTGTGAACTGGCGCGTTTTGTCCGTGACGTAATCGTAAGCCAAAGTTGAGTCAAATTGCACATGATGTTTATGTTCGAAATACTCTAGTATGTTCCGCACGTCGCGTCTTAACAGTTGCTCAGCGTTCGGGTGCTCCATGCTTACGCTTTGGGGCCAGTCGATTATAAGTATCTGACCGTTAGGTTTAAGGAGAATGTTGTACGCGCTCAAGTCGCCGTGAACGCGTTTAGCCTTTACGTAGGCTTTCTTCATGCTTCGTAGGATTCGCCGCAGCGTGGCTTCGGGGTTTGGGATTTCTCTCAACTGCGCAAGGGGTACGCCTTCTATCATCCCCATGGCTATCGCGTGTCTGTTCTGCATTATCGGCTCAGGCACTGGTAATCTGCACTTGTAGACTTCTTTAAGCGCGGTGAATTCCTTCCACGCCGCTAGACGCGACTGGTAAAGCCAACCTGCATGCGTTTCCGTGTAGCCGCGCTTTCTCCTTGTCTGCCTGAAGCTTGTGCGTCCAAGCCTGTGAAATTTCACAGCGATCCGCCGATGCGTAGGCGTAAGCGCTTCGTAAACGTCTGCTTCCTTTCCCACTCCAACAGGCTTTCCGAAGGCTTCCACCACGTTTGCCTTGACGAAGGCAACGATAGCCAAGCAGTCGTAGCCTGCATAGTTCAACGTGTGTCCCACGTAAGCGCTCTGCATCTGATAAATCAGGTTGAACTTGTTCAGGCGTGAAAGCGCAAATTTAACTCTGCCCATGGGCAGCTTAGCGCGGTTTACAATGTAGTCTTCGGGCACGAATTCGCTTCGGCGCATGCCGTCTTCAACTGCCCTGAGGACACGGAGGTCTTCACGTGTCAGCCTTTGGAAGACTTGCAGCGCGACTTCAATAGAGGACATTGCAAAGAGAATACGCGGAAGCAGTTATTAAGCTGATTATTGAACTACATGAGCGGTTCAGCTTATATGAGGGTTCACGCATAGTAAAAAGGCGGGTTTCAGGTTTTCCGCTGTTCGAGGCGGGAACCAAGGGTTTGGGAAAAGGCTTCGAAAAATGGCTGTAGACCAAGATAGGGTTTCGAAAATACTTGATGTGCTTTCGCATAGGCTGCGACGAGAGATTCTGCTCATGCTTAGCGAGAAGTCTGAATGCTCTTTTACCGAATTATTAAACGCGTTGAATGTAGATACGGGGAAACTGAGCTTTCACATACGCGTCCTCTCCGCTTTCGTCGAGCAGACGCCCAACGGCAAGTACAAGCTCAACCGAACAGGCGAAAACGCTGTGCGCGTCATAAAAGATGTGGAGTCCTGGAGCGACACTGCTAGTGTGAAACGCAAAACAAGCGGTCTCCCCCTTGCGTCTTTTGAGAGCCGAGTCTACGCTTTCCTTGTAGACGCTTTAATCGCGTTTGTGACAACCGCGCTTCTCACGCTTTCAGAAGCGCTTTCCCTGTTAGTTGGCAGCCCCTTCAGGTTTAACGTTGGACAAACACTTGTTGTAGCCGCAATCTTCCTGTGGATTTATTCCACGCTTCTTGAAGGATTCAACGGACAAACGATCGGCAAGCATGCGCTAGCGCTGCGCGTCGTCATGGTTGATGGCAAGAAAACCTCTTATGAACATTCAGCTGTAAGGAACTTCGGTAAAGCCTTCCTTCTACCCATAGACCTGCTCATCGGGCTTAGGCTTAAGAACGAAATGTTCATCCGATACTTTGACAAGTTCGCCGGGACCACCGTGATCACGCTTCGTTAGTTTTGCAAAATCGTGTTTGCAAAATTTGCAAAGCCTTTTTTGCAACGGTTTTTCTGAAGTTGACAAAAAAGAAGGCTCATTTTTTCAAAAATTCTTAAAACAAAGGTCTTGCAATACGTTCGACTGTTAAGAAAGGCGTTCGGACGGAAAAACATTGAAGGCTCAAAGCTCACCTAAACGTTTAGCCATCGCAGCAGTACAGAAACTTCTTGCTGTTCTAAGCTTCGCCATGCTACTACTTAGGCAACGAAAAGGCTTCAGCGTTGTCAAGGTTCACCTACGACGCGTAGCCGCCTACGTTGTCCATGCTTTTGCGTTTCTGAAACGAAAGCCTAGGACGGTCAGGGTTGCTCTTGCAGTTGTGCTTCTAATGTTCTTTTCAGGCACGATCTCGGGGTTCATGCTTGCCCGTGTCATGTCTGCGCCGCAGGCAAACAGCGTCATAGCCAATGTTGGAAGCGTAGGCACTGTGAACACTGTGGGCGTAGGCGTCTACTGGGACAGCGGTTTCGCCAGCAAAGTTAACATGATCGATTGGGGAACGCTGATGCCTGGAACCCAGAAAAGCCACGTTGTGTACATCCGTAACGAGGGAAACCTGCCGATAACGCTGAGTCAAACCGTGTCCAACTGGAACCCGGTAGCAGCTGCATCATACATGAGCCTTTCATGGAGCTACAATGGACAAACAATCTACCCTGGCGGGGCGATAAGCGTCACGTTAACGTTGTCCGTGAACTCAGGAATAACAGGAATAAGCCAGTTCAGCTTTGACATAAACATCGTTGGAACTGCCTGAAAACCGCAGTACGCGAGGTAGACGCTGTTAACCCCATTCTTTTTTCTGCTACAGCCTAAGGACTACTGCTTTCCGCAGGGCATTATCGACTAGTTCTTGAACGCCGAGTTTTTCCTCAGCGGCTTTTACAGCCTCAAGCTTGGCTCTGGTCGCGGGTTTCGACGGCGCTGCCATGCACGGCTTCGCCCGTCTAGTCGAAACGTCAAATGTGCCTATTCGCTTCGCAAGCGCCTCCGTCTCGGTCTTGTCGAACGCTAAAAGCGGTCTATGAACGGGGTATCGTGTCGCCGCCTCATCCAGCACGCGCAGGTTATGCATCGTTTGACTTGCCTGCTCGCCTATAGCTTCTCCCGTCACTATACCTTGCGCTTTTTCCATGTCCGCGATGCATTCAGCCACACGATACATGATCCGTTTGCACAACAGGCAGGTTAATCTTGCAGGCGCTTTCTGCGTCACCTGCCTTAAGCTTTCGCCATGCGGCACAATGTACATTCGCCTGAGACTGCCAGAAGCCCAGTCGCTGAGTTTACGCGCGGTTTCCACAGCTTTCTCCGTTGCCTTTTCATCCGTGAAAGGCGTGTTGTCAAAGTATACTGGAACTATGGGTGAGCCTCGCTTCATTGCCAGCCAGCAAGCCACAGGCGAATCGATGCCTCCGCTTAGTAGGCAAACAGTCTTTGCTTGTGCACCCAGCGGGAACCCTCCTACGCCCCTGAACGTTTCCGTGAACACGTACGCCTTCTCGTCTCTCACTTCCACGGTGACTGCTACGTCAGGCGCCTTCAGTTTCACGGTTAGCCTCTTGTGTTCAAGCTGCCTCTGAACCTGTGCTCCAAGTTCGCGGCAAACATCCATGCTTGAATACTCGTGGCTTCCAACTCTGTGGCAGCGAACCGCAAAGCTTGCACCGTCTTCAACCGTGGCCTCTACAAGTCTAAGCGCTGCTTGAACGATATCCATCAAACTTGAAGTGGTTTCCTTCGCAGGCGAAACTGAAGAGACGCCGAACACTCTTGTCAGCCTTTCACATGCCGCCTCTGCCTTTTCGGTCTTGACGTAGATTCTTCCACGCTTCGGCTCCACAAAGGCGTCGGCAAAACCTTCAGTGTGCAACGCCTTCACTACATTTCGCAGCACAAGCTTTTCATATGTTCGTCTTGTCCACTCGCCCTTTATGCCTATTTCACCGCTGAAACGCACGATTACCGTGTCATACAATGCGTTCTCAGGCTTAACTGAAGGTTCCCCCCAGCTGATAGAACACAAGTAGGCATACATTTAACATTTTTGCGGGCGCCCTTAAAGACATAGCCGTTTGCAGTTGACTGCTGCCGCTAACCCTGTATGTTCAGCGTTCACGCTGCTTTCACTACTCGCTCACGTGCAGTGAGCCGAAAGGTTTTCTGCAGCAGCTGTTTCCCGCCGTGAAAGCCTGCGAAGGCGCCGCACAGGGCATGGACAAAGTTAATCTGTGAAACTGTAGAGCTATTATCTTTGAAGAAGGCCGTTGCATGGCATCCATCGTTGTGGCTAAAGAGTTGACGAAGAAATTCGGGGAGTTCACCGCTGTAGACCACGTAAGCTTTGAAGTGCATAAAGGCGAATGTGTAGGCTTCCTTGGACCTAACGGCGCAGGTAAGACGACGACTGTGCGCATGGTCTACTGTTTTCTACCTCCCACAGAAGGCGAACTCACCGTGGCAGGCTATGACGTGAAGAGACACAGCCGCGAAATCAAACGTTTGGTCGGCGTGGCTCCACAGGAAGACAACCTTGACCCTGACTTCACGGTGCTGAAAAACCTCCTTGTGTACGCACGGTACTTTGACCTCCCCAAGGACGAAGCCTTAAGACGTGCCATGGCGCAGCTAAAGTTCTTTCAGCTGGAGGAAAAGCGTGACATGCATATTTCCCAGCTTTCAACAGGTATGAAGCGACGTTTAATCTTGGCGCGAGCGCTGATAAACAATCCTCAACTCTTGCTGCTCGACGAGCCGACAACAGGCTTGGACCCTCAGGCGCGTCACTTGGTGTGGGACGAGGTTAGAACCCTGCGGCGTCAGGGAGTCACAACGATCTTGACGACGCATTACATGGAAGAGGCTGCAGCACTGTGCGACCGAGTGCTGATCATGGGCGGCGGTCGAATAATCGAGCAGGGTGCGCCCCAGGAACTCGTACGGAAACATGTCGGCGAGGACGTTTTAGAAGTAAGTGTGGACGACGAAAACACGCTGCAACTGTTGAAGACCCGTTTTCCCGAAGCAACGTTTGAGTTTTCAGGCGACCGCTTATACGTTTTCACGCAGCATGCCCATGGCGTCTTCGAACGCTTCCTAACCGAGTATCCATTGAAGAACGTGACGATAAGAAACGCCAACCTTGAAGACGTCTTTCTAAAACTTACAGGCAGGCGACTGAAAGAGTGAACCTCAAAAAGACTTTTTCCGAGCTTTTCTCTGTCCCGCGGCTTACGTACCGCGCGTGGAAAGTCTGGCGTAGAGACTTCGACGTGTTCATGAAAACGATCCGGATTAACTTTCTTCCATCGCTTATTGAACCGATACTTTACCTTCTCGCTTTAGGCGTGGGTCTAGGTGGCTTCGTCGCCCCTGTTGAAGGCATGCCCTACGTGAAGTTCATCGCTCCTGCGCTTGTAGCCATCTCAGTCATGTACGGCGCATTCTTCGAGAACACTTACGCGTCGTTTGTCCGCATGTACTTCCAGAAAACTTTCGACGCTATCATCGCCACGCCCGTAAGCGTTGAAGAAGTCATCGCAGGCGAGCTTCTATGGGGCGCGACAAGGGCAACGATAAACTCCACGACCGTGCTTGCCGTGGTCGCCTGCTTCGGGCTTATTTCAAGTCCGGCGGCTCTGCTCGTGCCCCTGTTGTCTTTCATGTGTGGACTTATGTTTGCGTCCATCGCCATGTGCTTCACCGCCATAGCCGCGGAAATCGACTTCTTCAATTACCCATCTTTCCTTTTCATAACCCCCATGTTCCTGCTGAGCGGAACATTCTTTCCGCTTTCAACACTGCCTCCAGCCGCGCAGGTAGCTGCACAGGCGGTTCTTCCGCTCACGCATGTAGTGATCCTATCAAGAAGTTTAACTACAGGCGTACTCAGCTCGTCTCTTCTGCTTAACACGGCATGGGTCGTCGGAGTTACAGCAGTCTTCTTCGTTTTAAGCATTAACATGATGAGGAAACGGCTAATCAAATAGTCAACAACGCGCTTACAACCCATGTCGACACTGCATGTGTACTCAGCCGACGCTTCCTGAAGAGTTTTTAAGCTGCTTACGCGAATGGTAGGACGAATGTAGGTTGGTCTTCAATGCGCATCGTAGTCAGAGTCGGCGGCTCAGTTGTTGCTTCCCCCGTTAACGTCGACTTAGTACGCGAGTACGTTGACGTATTAATCCGCATCAGGAGAATGGGTCACGGCGTGGCCGCGGTCGTCGGCGGCGGAGCGTTGGCAAGAGACTTTATCGCGGTTGCAAAGGAGCTTGGTTTGGATGAAGAGGCTCAGGATGAACTTGCGATTTCCGTATCTAGGCTCTTCGCGCAGCTTTTCATGAAGAAGCTTGGGCGCATGGGATGCCGCATGGTTCCGTTAACTGTTGAAGACGCTGTGACCTGCTTCATGAACGGTCGAATCCCTGTGATGGGCGGGTTAAAGCCTGGAATGACAACGGACACTGTAGCTGCACTTGTCAGTGAAGCTTTAGGGGCAGATTTGCTTATAAAAGGCACAGACCAAGACGGGATCTACGACAAGGACCCGCGAAAGCACGCGGACGCTGTGAAGCTTGACCGCGTTTCCGTCGAGGATTTGTCCCGTATTCTCGCTGAAGAGGTGCATAAGGCGGGAATACACCAGGTCATTGACCCTGAAGCTGTGAAAATACTGAAGCGTAGACGCTTCAAACTTGTCGTTGTCAACGGCTTCAAGCCGGAGAACCTTTTGGCAGTAGTTGAAGGCAGAAACGTGGGGACAGTTGTTGAGTAGCCCTTTTTCGCCATTGTAGACGCTGCAGCCTCGCGGAAAGGTTTAAATATCACAGTTGATATCGTAGCTGATTTCATCAGTGATATCCATGTTCGCTCGCCACAGAAACCTGATGCGCCACACCGCAATGGTTCCAAAAGGCTTCATACGCTTCCGCGTGCTCGAAGCCTTAAGCGAAAAGCCCATGTCAGGCTCCGAAATCATCGAGGAAATAGGAAAACAGACAGGCGGCTGCTGGAAACCAAGCCCCGGTTCAATCTACCCGCTTTTAGCTTGGCTTCAAGACAACGGGTACGTGCGAGAACTGCCACTGGAGAACGGGCTTAAACGCTACGAGCTAACCGAGAGCGGAAAACAACTACTCGAGGAACAGCGGAGGCTCAGAAAGAAATTCAGGGAGGAAGGCGGCTTCTTACCGACGCCCTTCTTCGAAGGCTTACTTTTTAAGCTGCCGCCTGAAAAAACAGTGCGGATCCGAGATTCTGTCAAGCGTCTTGCCAGGGCTTTCTTCCAGCTTGGCTATACGCTGCATGAAAAATTCTCCGAAGACGCTCAGAACGAAGTAGTGCATATACTTGACGAGGCGGCGGGCAAACTTGAAGAACTGAACAAAAAGCTTGAAGGTGAAAAAGTATGAGTGAAGATGTGATAACAGCTGAAGGACTTACGAAGGTTTTCAATGGCAACCTCGTCGCCGTTGACCACGTAAGCTTCAGCGTTAAACAAGGCGAAATCTTCGGCTTCCTCGGCCCCAACGGTGCCGGAAAAACCACAACGATAAATATGTTGATAACCGTTCTCAAGCCAACTGAAGGTCGCGCTTTAATCCTGGGACACGACATCGTAAAAGAGGCTAACGCGGTCAGGTACAACATCGGTGTCGTTCCACAGGAGTACACTGCGGACGAAGACTTGACAGGCTTGGAGAACATTCTCTTATGCGCTGACTTGTACGGCATACCGAGGGAAACAGCAAAGAAACGCGCTGAAGACCTCCTTGAACTCGTCGAACTGACAAAGTTTAAAGACAAGAAGGTGGAAACATACTCAGGCGGCATGCGCCGTAGACTTGAACTTGCATGCGGCTTGATCAACCGTCCCCGCGTGCTCTTTCTAGATGAGCCTACTTTAGGCTTAGACGTTCAGACAAGAGCAGCAACCTGGAACTACATAAGGACACTGAAGAAGGAGTTCGGCATGACACTTTTCATGACCACACATTATCTCGAAGAGGCAGATTCACTTTGCGACCGCATCTCAATAATCGACCACGGAAAAATCATCGTCACAGGCCCGCCGGAAGATCTTAAAAACGGGCTAGGCGGCGACATAATAACGTTATCGATCAAAAAAGACGTAGACATAACCTCGCTTATCGAAAAAATAGAACACGTGAAAGAGGTGAAGAAAACGAATAACATGTATACGATCAAGTCTGAAAACGGCGAGGTCGCCGCGCCCTTGATAATAGAAGCTCTTCGAAAAGAAGGTCACGTAGTGACGAAACTGTCGCTTTCTAAACCGACATTGAACGAGGTTTACATGAACTACACGGGACGGTCAATACGCGACGCCGAAGAATCACGCGAATCCGTTCGTAGTCAAATGATAACCATGAGGAGGGCGAGACGGTGAACTCGCTTAACAACTTATCCAAAAGCAAACTGCACGGACTGTGGGCGCTTACGAACCGTGAACTTAAAAAATGGTACAAGGCACCCGTAGTTTTCATCCTCACAATAATCCAGCCCGTTCTCTGGATGGGTCTGCTTGGAAAAGCAATGAATATCAGCGCGATCTTCACCGCCAGCACGATTCAGCCTCCGCAGGTTACTCCGCCGCTGACGCAGCAGCAACTCATGCAGCTTAGCCAATACTTCCAAGGCTTACAATCGCAGATCATGCTCGGCGCCTTCAACACTACGGACTACTTCAGCTTCATGGCCGTCGGCATGATCGCCTTCACCGCGCTTTTCACAACGATGTTCAGCGGCATGTCCGTAGTCTGGGATAGGAGACTTGGCTTCTTGAACAAAGTGCTAAGCACACCTGTTTCGCGGTCAGTGATCATTCTGTCAAAAGTGTTGTCTGCAACCTTACGGTCGATGTTTCAGGCAGGCATAATCATTCTTGTCGCCGTGGCCTTCGGCTTAAAGTTCGGACCCAACTTTACCCCGTTGAACTTCCTCGGCGTCTTCGGAATAATCTTCCTCATATGCATGGGCTTGTCGTCGCTTTTCATAGCCATCAACATTAGGTCAACAAGAATAGAGACACCTATGGCCGTTATGAACCTTATAAACCTGCCACTGATGTTCGCCAGCAACGCCTTCTTTCCAACAAACCTGATGCCGACGTGGCTGCAGGCAATTGCCAACGTTAACCCCTTAACCTACACTACAGACGCAGTAAGGCAACTGCTCATATTCAACACGGACTACGCAAAGTTTGCTTTCGACTTCGCCTATGTAGGAATTTTCGCTGCAGTACTTACCGTGATAGGCATCGTACTATCGTGGAGTTACCTAAGCAGATAGCCCAGGATGCGAACTACACATGCCCATAGTCGAAGCATACGACCTTAAAAAAACCTACATGCTTGGAAAAGTCGCCGTAGACGCTCTGAGAGGCGTAAACTTGAAAGTAGAACAAGGCGATTTCCTCGCGATTCTGGGACCTTCAGGAAGCGGCAAGTCTACGCTGCTCAGCCTCATAGGCGCGCTGGACAAACCAACAGGCGGCAAACTGCTGGTCGAAAACGTCGACGTGGCAACGTTAAACAACAATCAACTGGCGGATTTAAGACGGCGAATAGGCTTCGTGTTCCAGTTCTTCAACCTGATTCCACGGTTTACGGCGCGAGAAAACGTTGAACTCGCAATGTCGATAGCCGACGTAGGCAAAACAAAAAGGCGCAGGCGCGCTGAAGAACTCCTTGAAGCCGTAGGCTTGGGCAATCGAGTAAACCATAAGCCTATGGAACTCAGCGGTGGTGAACAGCAACGTGTAGCCATCGCAAGAGCGTTAGCCAACAGCCCGCATTTTCTGCTGATGGATGAGCCTACGGGAAACGTTGACTCCAAGAATGCGCGTGAAATAATGACTCTGCTGAAACGCTTGAACGCGGACAACGGTGTAACCATAATCATGGTTACGCATGACCAGCGATTAGCCATGGAAGCCAAGAGAACTGTGCAGATGCTTGACGGCTTGATCGTTTCAGACGCGGTGAACTAGCATGAAACCTACAGACGTTTTCTCCTACGCATTCAGCGCAATAAGGCTTCGAAAGCTCCGTGCAGGACTCACAACGCTAGGCGTCGTCGTCGGAATCGCTGCAATCATTGCGTTGCTGTCGATAACGCAGGGGCTGCAGAACACCATAACCGTCCAGCTTCAGAAAGGCTTAGCAACGGACACCTTAATCGTTTCGCCTGGAAGAGCCTTCGGTGCAGGCGGCGGATTAGGCGGCGGCGCTTCAACTACTCCACTGTACATTAACGACACTGACTACATCAGCAGCCTCTCCCCAGACATCGAAACCTCGGTTGCACTGATCCAACGGCAATGCTTCCTAAAGGTCGGCGACAGAGCCTACCCTCTCACCGTTACAGGCGTAGACTACGGCGAATACGCAGGCGTGTACAGCAGTATTTTCACGGCGGAAACAGGGACTATCCCACTTAAACCGTCAAATGACGCCATAATTGTAGGGCACAGGCTGTACGACCCGTGGAACAACGGCACACTTCTCATTAAGACAGGCGACGACGTTGACATAACGTGGACAAACACCACAGCGCGACCTCCTGTCAACGCGTCTTACACTGCACACGTGCAAGCCGTATTGCAGCCTATAGGCGGCTTCAGCCTTGGAGGACCTTCAGACCTCGGCGTTTACATACCACTTTCGCAGGCAACAAGCTTCTTCGGAACCGAACAGTGTGACCTGATAATCGTCAAGCTGAAAACAAGCGACCAGACTGTAATAAAAAACGTGACCCAGACCATAATAAATGCTTACGGCGGCGAAGTCTCAGTCACCTCAGCCACAGCTGTGCTGAACATACTCTCAAGCGTCTTCTCAGTCATACAGCTTTTCCTAGGCGGAATCGCCGCGATCTCGCTGTTGGTCGCTGGCATAGGCATAATGAACATCATGATCGTCTCGCTTCTGGAACGCACACGCGAGATCGGTATCTTGAAGGCGCTGGGCATGAAAAGCAGAACTGTACTCTTCATTTTCCTGTCTGAATCGTTAATCATAGGCTTAATCGGTGCATTTGCTGGAATCGGCGCAGGCTGGGCTTTAGCTAACATAGTCAGCATCTTCCTCGGAAGGGGCAGTTTCTTCGTCGGACAAGCAGGCACGGGCATGAGCAGCGGTGGAATGACGATAACGCCTATTCTTACGCCGATGGTTGTGTTGGGCGCGCTTGTCTTCGGCGTAGGCGTCAGCGTGCTCTTCGCATTGTATCCTGCGTGGCGGGCATCAAAGCTTAAACCTGTCGAAGCCTTAAGGTACGAATAGCGTTTAAGCTATGTGCCCAAACAGTTGACCAGAATCTATCCTACCCATCCACTGGTAGGCGTCGGTGCAGTTGTACTTCGCAATGGACAAATACTGCTTGAAAAACGGAGAAACGACCCTGGATGGGGAAAATGGAGCGCCCTAGGCGGTTTAGTTGAGCTCGGCGAAGGCTTGGAACACGCTGTAGCACGTGAAGTGAACGAGGAGACAGGGCTTACCGTGGAAAAAATGCGCTTGCTAGACGCGGTTGACGCTGTGTGCTTAGATGGTAATGGCGCGGTAAAGTACCACTTCGTCATAATCGACTACCTTGTCACGGTGAAGGAAAGCGACGCGGTGGCTGCAAGCGACGCTGAAGAGCAGGTGGGTGCGGCTTGACGAGGTGGAAAACTACGAGTTAACCGATTCTTTCCGAGAATTCTTCAGGAAGAACAAGCGTGAACTGGCAAGTCCATTTCCTTGAAGAAGAGTCTCGTTTCACCCATGGTTTTGACATCTAAGGCTTTCACGCGTGCAACCATTGGAAAGTCGCTGACGACTTTTCCAAGCACAAGGCAATGGTGCGGTGGCAGGTCTCGCGCGATTGACTTCACGGTTTCCGCGTCTACGCGTGCCGCGCGTGAAACAACATCCAGGTCATGCTCGTTTGTGAAGTTGAAGAGGAAGATGTTGTCTGCCTGCCTGTAAATGTTCTCCTGTATCGTGTCAGGCTGGTTCGTTATGAACGTTGTGAATATTCCGAAGTGGCGCATTCGCGTGACGATGTCGTCCCAGTACGTTTCCCGCAGGTACAAGTGTGCTTCTTCTGCGAAGAGGAATACTGCCTTCAGCTTCCAGCTTGTGAGTGAATCAACGAGTTTGCCCAGCACATACTCGACTACGATTTGGCGGTCGATTGTTGAAGTGTTGCGGAGGTTTATAACGACTGCGCCGCCATGGTCTTTGGCTTTCTGCAGGCTTTCATCAAGCAATGCGGCTTCAGCTGCATTGTCGGTGAAGAAGCCCGAGTTTACTAGCGCGTGATATCTTGAGAACAGTGCGTCACGTACATGCTGGTTGCAGTTCCAGTTACGTATGGCTTCGCCGAGTTCATGAAGCGTTAACGAGTTTTTATCCTTAAGCGTTTTCCAGATTCGTCTGAACTCTCGTGCTGATGTCCCTGGCAAGTGCAAAGCGTGAACGAGTATTCCGAGAATGACGTTCAGGTGAAGTTGGCTGAGTGCCGCCTTGAAGTTCTGCGCAGGCGTTAACGCATGTATCTTGTCGTAATACAGGTTTCTTTTTCCGTCGGAGGTTAACCCTAAACCGGAGTATTCGCCGTTTAAGTCAAAAACGACAACTGTGGCTTTGTACCCCACGAGGCTAAGCATAAGTAGCTTTGACAAGTGAGATTTGCCGCATTCTTTTTTTCCAGTGATTATGTTCAGCCTACCGTCCAACGCGGAAGCGTCAACCGTTAAAAGCGAAGCATCCTTCGTGTAGCCTATCGTAATCGGCAGCTTTCCATCCACTTTGACAAGTTTCAACAGCATTGGAATCGACAGCTTGCTGACAGTGGACTGCGACCGTGAAGGCAGCCAAGAACTGCTCGGCGTCAACGTCTGGTTCTCCAGTGTTGCACGAATTTTACAGATGAGTAAGCTTGCATCCTGAATGTACGTGATGTGCGGTGCAACCTCAAGCGGGTCAATATCCTCGCCTTGTACGGGGTCACGTGCGTCTGGAAACGTTCGAAGAAGCTCTTCAAGCACGCCTGGAACAGTTGCAAACTGCACGTCAATGACCTGAACTATCAGGGCTTTACCTGCCTCCGCGTCTTCAACAAGCAGGTAATCGCCTTTCTCCACGTTTTCTTCAGGGAAACTTAAGACTTGAACGATGTTCGCTTCTTTCCGGTAAAGCTTCATGCGCAGTCTTCTCCTTTGCCGAAGAGACCGAAAAGAAGCCTGTGCATGTCAGGCCTGTTGATCAAGCGAATCCCATACTTGTACGCGATGAAGCGTTGCATGGCGACTACTTCGTTTGCTGTGAACGTGCAAAGTATATGCGATAGCCGAAGCGTTTCAGGGTAGCCTTGACTGAAGAAATCGTTTCCAAGCAGTTTTTCCACAGCATCTACCTTGCGGTCGAAAGCAACTTCATTGTCGATGTCTACCCTGAAGGCGTAGCCCAGCCTGTCAAGCTTAGCCACGTACACGTCGCCGAAAAGTATCACAGGTGGCTTCGGGCGTAAACCGTTGGCTTCAACAATGTACGGCGGCGGCTGCATCATGCGGTAATCCGTAATCAGGTACCCGTTAAACCTCAACGTAGTCGACTTGGAAAAGGCAATTACAACGTTGTTGTTATTTCTGGAAGCCTGAAGAAGGCTTTTCACGCGTTGGATAGGCGCGTCGAAGGTTCCAGCGGTTAAAGAACCATCGAACAAAAGGATGCCGTCGGTTATGGTTTTGGCAAGCATGGTCTGCATCCACTTTTCAAGAAGGCTAGCGATGTGCATAGGCATGTGTTGAAGCGGAGGAGACGCGTGGCTTGCATGCGTATCCGCTGCAAAGTACGCCTGCTCAAGCATGCTGTAGAGGTCTTTCTTGTTTTCTTCAGTCAGGTGAAAGATGAACGGCCCAAGCCGTGTGTACCTGTACTTGCGGGTTTGCCTCCAAACAGTGGCGCCTCTGACGGCTACTATTATGCCACGGCTTGTATCGCCTATTTTGATGGTTGACGTGTCCACAGCGGCCACTGTTGTCTCCTGAGGCTTGGGCTTAAGTGGGATTGGCAGCTGCGTCAACTGCGCTGTTTGCGGCTGGTAAGCGTTGTTGCTGAATTGTTGAATGCTGTGTGAATTCAATTGAATAGTTTGGTCACGTACTTGCTTAAGTGAGTTTACGCTGAGCTCGATGAACCGTCTCGGCAGTGTCGTGTCGACGGCGGGTTGTGGAAAGTTATATTTCTGGGTTGCTGTAATAGTGTATTGATCAGTCACCATGATTCACCAATAGCCAATATGGCTATTGAGATGTATTTAAGTATTGTGCATGAACAAGATGTACAATACAATAAATCAACAGGTGAAAAGTTGACCCAACCTCCAACAAAACCACCGATACGCGTAAAAATGAAAATAGGCGAAATCGAATTCGAAATCGAAAGCCAAGAAGATCAGCTTCAAACAGCCATCGACAGGATCCTTTCAACAGTCACACCTAAACTCAGAGAAATGCAAGCTATAACCGCCGAAAAAGCTGCAGCCACTCCCAGAGCTGAAACATGCAAGGGAATAATACAGAAACTCTGGGAAGAAAACTGGTTCGCCACACCAAGAGGACTAAGCGATGTCCACAGCGAAATGGCGCGAAGAGGCTTCCACTACGACCGAACGGCCGTAGCCCACGCACTAATCGACTTGGTGAAAGACGGCATACTAAGCCGCGAGGGCAAACCACGCAGGTACCAATACGCGCAGAAGAAACCGCCTGCCTAGAAGAGCAGGTGCAGACGCGTATTCATCAGCCAAGTTTAAGGACTGCGCAGTGTTGTCAAACGTTTTTGCCAAAGGTTTTCTGAACAGCACTTTCAACAGCCGCCACAGCGTACTCAACATCTTCCTTGGCGATTCCATAATGTGTAACCATGCGCAGTTTTCCGCCGCCGAAGCTTGAGACTAAAACGCCTCTTGCCTTCAGCTCCTTCATAAACTCCTCTTCGTTGCGTGCGCCGACTCCGTCAACCCTGAAGCACACAATGTTCGATTGCACTGTTTCCGGATCAACTTTTACGCCGTTCAGCTTCGCCAAACCCGCCGCGAGAAGCTTGGCGTTTTCATGGTCCTCCTTAAGCCGGTCCACCATCTTTTCCAAAGCAACGATTCCAGCGGCAGCAATAATACCGGCTTGTCGCATTCCGCCGCCGAGAAGCTTTCGTGCTCTCCGCGCCTTCTGTATGAACGCAGAAGACCCGACGAGAACTGAACCTACGGGACAACATAAACCCTTAGACAGGCAAAACATCAAGTTATCCACACAGTCACCGAAACTTTTCACGTCAACGCCTAACGCGACTGCCGCGTTGAAAATGCGTGCACCATCCATATAAAGCCGCAAGCCATGCTTCTCAGCAACCTTCTTGACTGCTTTCACTTCTTCAGGTGTTATGACTGTTCCACTATGCCTGTTATGTGTATTTTCGACGCAGACAAGGGTTGGCCGCGAGAAATGAAGATCCAAGGGTTTAACCGCGTTCTCAACATCTCGCGGGTTAAGTGCTCCACGCTGGCTCGTAACCGGCCAAGGAAGCAGCCCCGCAATGGCGGATACTCCACCAAGCTCATACCAGTAAATATGTGATTCAGCTTCAAGTATTACTGTTTCACCCCGTTGCGCATTACACATTAAGGAAACCAGGTTTGCCTGTGTTCCGCTGGTAACTAAGAGCGCTGCTTCTTTCCCAAACCTTTTAGCCGCCATCTCCTCAAGCTTGTTCACGGTAGGATCTTCACCGTAAACGTCGTCGCCTAGTTCAGCATGTCGAATGGCTTCAAGCATTTCATCCGTGGGTAACGTTACAGTATCGCTTCTCAAGTCAACCTTTCTCGAACTCATCCAGCGAAACGCCTCAAACTTTTAATAGCGTTAAACGAGCAATTTAACACTGCACGTCAATTTTAGTTTACCGCTTGAAAAGTCGATGCTTGCCGCCGATGATTCTTCGCCCCTTACGCCTTAAGTAACGTGCGCAAGTCTTTTTTCAATCTTCACCTGGAGGCGATGCGACTTTGGAGAAGCTCCGCTTACCCATGTAAGACGCAAAACGGCTTTGCACGCGAGCTTCTCATCGCAAAGCGTTTTCACGGTGAGAAGCTTTTTCTGAAACGACAGAGTTAAAAACATAAACCATAATGTTTAAAGAGGCTACTCCGAAGTGGATTGGAACATGCCATTTCAGTTTCGTCGCATACTTGGCTGCGTTTCGGTGCTGGATAAGTTAGCTTGGCTTCTGTTTCCCGACGCGTTAGGCTCGTAGCGGCTGCTTCAAATTCTTTTGGCGGGGAACCTGTTGGAAAAAGTTGCTGCCATATCGTTGACTGAACTTTTCGATGCGTTGAATACTTCGCAGTCTGGTTTAACTACGGAGGAAGCTAAAACTCGGCTCAAGAAGTATGGGCCCAACGCGCTTGTAGAGAAGAAATCGGCACCTGTTGGGTACAAGTTTCTCCTTCATTTCAAGGACCTTTTCGGCGTTCTCCTGTTGTTTGCCAGTGCTTTATCCTTCATCGGCGGCATGCCCAGCTTGGGCTTAACAATCATAATAGTGGTGCTGGTCAATATTTTCTTCAGTCTTTTCCAGGAATGGCGTGCCGAGAAAGCTATGAAGACTCTTCGGAACTGGTTGCCCGAGTACGCCAAAGTCATCAGGGACGGAGCACTGCAGAAGATTCTAGTCGAAGAAGTCGTTCCAGGCGACATAATCGTGTTGGACGAAGGCGACAGGGTTCCCGCAGACGCACGGTTGATAGAAGCCTTCGAGTTATGGACTAACAATGTACCCCTTACAGGCGAGTCTGAACCGCAGCCGCGCACGGTTGAGCCAGCCAAAGCAGTGGATAAGGCCTACATTTACTCGCCGAACCTCGTTTTCATGAGCACAAGCGTGGCGCGCGGACAGGGAAAAGCGGTTGTTTTCGCAACTGGCATGAGCACTCAGTTCGGACAGATTGCGCGTCTTACGCAGACGGTACGTGAAGAAGCAAGCCCGCTTCAGAAGGAAATCGCGTACATGGCGAAATACGATTTCGTGCTGGCTGTCCTAGTCGGCGTCGTCTTTTTCTTGGCAGGAATGCTTTGGCTCAACCTTCCTTTGTACGATAGCATACTCTTCATGATCGGCGTCATGGTTGCCTGTGTCCCAGAAGGGCTTCAGGTCACTGTTTCAAGTGCTTTGGCAATAAACGTACTGAAAATGGTCAAACACAACGTGTTGGTCAAACGTTTATCTGCGGTTCAAACATTGGGCAGCGTTACCGTAATCTGCACGGACAAAACAGGTACAATAACGAAAGGCGAAATGACGCTTAAGAAAATCTGGGTTGAAGACCGCGTGGTCGAATTAACAGGCGTCGGCTACGAACCTACCGGCGACTTCATTCTTGAGGGGAGAGCGCTGAAAGAAGCTGAAGCCCAGTCGGTGGAGAAACTGCTTGAAGCAGCCGCGCTCTGTAGCAGCGCAAAAGTGGTTCCTCCGTCGGACAGGAATCCTTCATGGAACGTTCTCGGAGACCCCACAGACGGCGCCCTCATCATGGCTGCCTTGAAATATGGCATAAACATTCAAGATGTGCAAGCGGAGAAACCTGTTGTCAACATTTTGCCCTTCGACTTCAAAAGGAAAAGAATGACAACTGTACATAAGATTAACGGCGAAGTCTATGTTTACACCAAAGGCGCTCCCCGAAGCATCCTCTCCATCTGCAACCGTATACTCGTGGACGAGCACGCTGAAGACTTAACGTATAAAAGCATTCAGCGTGTTGAAACAAGAATCCACGAGTTTGCCAGCGAAGGACTCCGCGTCATCGCCATTGCTTACAAGACACTGAGCAGCAGCGAGTATACCTCTAGCACAAACGTCGAGGAAAACATGATTTTTATCGGATTAGCAGCGATGTATGACCCCCCGCGCCCAGAGGTACGCGACGCCGTTCAAAAAGCAAAGAAGGCCGGCATAAAAACCGTCATAATAACCGGAGACTACGGTCCAACCGCCCAAGCAATCGCAAGAGAAGTCGGCATCGTAGACCACGACTGCTGCAACATAATTCGCGGTGTTGACATGGAAAACCTGACGGATGAAGACATCGTGAACGCTGTATCAAAGGGAAACGTAATTTTCGCCCGCGTTTCTCCAGAACAGAAACTTCGCATCGTCAAAGTCCTCAAGAAACACGGCGAAGTCGTAGCCGTAACAGGCGACGGCGCTAACGACGCGCCGTCACTTAAAGAGGCGGACATAGGTATAGCCATGGGCGCAACGGGTACAGATGTAGCCCGTGAAGCTGCTGACATTGTTCTTTTAGACGACAGCTTCCAGTCGATTGTAAAGGCAATCGAGTCAGGACGCGCCATCTACGAAAACATCAGGAAGTTCATAGTTTACGTTTTCTCACACAACTGGGCAGAGTTGATCCCATATATTTTGTACGCTTTGCTGGGAATTCCGCTGCCACTTCTGGTTGTCCAAGTGTTAGCCATCGACTTGGCCATTGACGTACTTCCCTCGCTTGCTTTAAGCCAAGAGCCGCCTGAGCCTGGAATAATGGAACAACCCCCGAGAAGCATCCGTGAACGCCTTTTCACGACGAAGGTTTTCCTTAGGTCCCTGTACATCGGCGTAATCATCGCCGCGGGCGCAATGTACGGCTGCTTCAACGCTTGGACCGCTGGAGGCTGGCGTCTCGGCATGGTGCTTCCGCATGACAGCCAAGTGTACCTTAAGGGCGTCACCATGACGTTTGCAGGGATCGTAGTGGCTCAAGTGGGAAACGTTATAGCGTGCAGGACAAGCAGGGTTTCTGCCTTCAGGGCATGCTTGTCAGAGAACAAGTGGATTTTCGTCGGCATAATTGGACAGCTTTCTATTCTGTCCGCGATCCTTTACATTCCAACGCTTCAGAAGTTCTTCGGAACAACGTCCATCGGGCTTCAGGAATGGGTGTTCCTCTTCATGCTTGCCGCGTTAGTGCTGCTGGCTGAGGAAACACGAAAGCTTATATTAAGACGTCTTTCAAAAGCTTGAAAAGCTTTTATCCCGAGAAGGCGTTGTTAAGCCGTGTCTGGACGGGAATTTTTCGGAGCCCGATACCGACAGCTCGGTTGGGAACTTAGAAGCGTAAAGCCGCGGACAGCGATAAGAGTTAACACGCATAACATCGATGCTGAGGCATTGATAAAACGGCTGCACGCGCAGGGCGTCGAGCTCGTCAAGGTTCCATGGCTTGACGCTGGCTACTGGGTCACTCGAACCCGTGTTTCAGTCGGCGCTACAGTTGAGTACTTGTTGGGCTTGTACTCGGTGCAGGAGGCGGCGGCGCAGCTTCCAGCATCGCTTTTCACGTCTCTTAACCGAAAACTCGTCTTAGACGCGTGCGCTGCGCCTGGAGGCAAAACCGTTCAGCTAGCCAACCTGATGAAAAACACAGGCGTCATCTTCGCTTTGGACGTGGCAACGCGTAGGTTGGCGGCTTTGGCGAACCATCTTGAACGATGCCATGTTCGTAACGTCATCGCATGCTTGCTGGATGCGACGCGCGCGTCCACCTTAGGCTTAAAGTTCGACCGGATCCTGCTTGACTTGCCGTGCTCAGGAAACTTCGCTGGAGACAGCGGCTGGTTTAAACGGCGTCGTCTCTCAGACGTAAAGCGTAATGCAGCCGTGCAGCGAGCAATTCTTGCTGAGGCTGTTCGCTGCTTAAACGACAACGGCGAAATCGTTTATTCAACATGTTCACTGGAGCCAGAGGAAGACGAGTTGAACGTGGACTGGGCGGTGAAGAATCTGCCATTAGAGGTTGCTGAGGTCAACTGCTACGGCGGAGAAGGCTTGACACAGGTTTTCGGCGTCGAGCTTGACAACTCGGTGAAACTGTGCAGGCGCATATGGCCTGGTGAAACACAGGGCTTCTTCATATGTAAGTTCCGGCGTGTGCATCATAGATGAAAGTTGTTTCAGACTTTGCCCAGCGTTTCAACGTTCAAGTACGCTTTGACAAACGTTTGCTCGTGACACGGGAGAACCGTTTTTTCCTCGTAAACCAAGATGTCAAACGCTTCCTTCCTGTTGACTTCTACTACGCCGGAACCTATCTTGGCAAAGTCAAAGGTAACCGTTTCTTCCCAAGCTTTGAGCTGCTTGCTCTACTCGCGAAGCAGGGAGCTTACAGCGTGACCGTGAACTGCAAAGCGGCTTGGCTCTTTATCTGTGGACGCGATGTTTTCGAAAGCGGCATCCTCTCCACACGCGGCAAACCTTCGAGAAGCGGCTACGTGCTTGTGCTGAACGAGTATGGCGAATGCTTAGGGTTCGGCCGATTCAGTCGATCAGCGAACGGCGTGGTTGTGAAGAACATTTCAGACGTAGGTGACTTTCTGCGTCGTGAGCGCTGACGCAAGTTTGCTGCGGCTTGACGCAGGTGGTTTTCTGCATGTTCTAGCCTGAGCCTATGAAGCGAACAGACTTTTGAGTTTATGCATTTGAAACCGCCTATACATGAACGTTTGTACAGTAATCATGCAGTTAAATTTATATATGATAGTCACATTTCTCGTGCACATAACAATTGAAAATCATCACCGTTGAGGAAAAATCAGAAATGAGAAACTTCAAGGACGCAGTTTGGAAAGAAAACGTGACAAAGGTTGTACATGAAATCGCGGAGAAAGAAATAAAGTTCGTTAGACTTCAATTCACAGACATCAACGGAATTATCAAGAACCTAGCAGTCAGCTCCAAGAACATCGAAAACATCTTCGAGAACGGGCAGTCCTTCGATGGCTCATCCATAACTGGGTACAGACCAATCGAAGAATCTGACATGGTGCTGTATCCTGACCCGACAACCTTCGCGGTGCTGCCATGGCGGCCTAAAGAAAAGTCTTCATGTAGACTCATCTGCGATGTCTACACACCTCAGAACGAGCGCTTCGAAGGCGACCCACGATACATCCTTGAAAGAGTCCTTGAAAAAAACCGAAAGGCAGGTTTCACGTACATTTGCGCGCCAGAACTAGAGTTTTTCGTGGTTAAAGAAAACGACGGCGGCTTGCCGGCGCCTATTGACTTAGCAGGATACTTCGACTTTCACCCAGGAGACATCACAGACGACCTACGACGAGAAATCGCGGACACCGCGGAACAGTTCGGAATAGAAATTGAAATTTCACACCACGAAGTTGCCCTTGGCCAAAACGAAATCGACTTCAAATATGACGAGGCGTTGAAAACCGCCGACCGCGCCATCACCATGAAAATGGTCACGAAAGTTGTGGCTGCACGCAACGGCTACGTGGCAACTTACATGCCTAAACCCTTCGGAGGCATAAACGGGTCCGGAATGCACACGCACCAAAGCCTCTGGGATGCCGAAGTGAAACGCAACCTCTTCTACTCAGATGACCCTAAAACCGGGTACCTCTCTGACATCGCACGGTACTTCATCGGTGGGCAACTAGCTCATGGACGAAAAATGTGCGCTGTACTTGCTTCGTGGCCAAATTCGTACAAGCGCCTCGTACCAGGCTACGAAGCGCCCGTCTACCTTGCTTGGGCGCACAAGAACCGTTCTCCACTCATCCGCGTGCCAAACTTCGGAGGAAGAAAAAACGCGGCACGCTGCGAAATTCGCTGTCCAGACCCTGCGGGAAACCCGTACTTGCAGTTCGCCGTCCTATGTGCCGCTGGACTCGACGGAATAAAGAACAAAATCGACCCAGGCGAGCCTGTGGAACTGAACGTTTACCACATGAGCTACGAGGAAAGAAAAGCCCGCGGCATCGTTTCGCTGCCTGAATCGCTGAAAGAAGCACTCGACGAATTCGAAACCAGTCAGCTAATGCGTGAAACCCTCGGCGATACCGCCTTCGAAAACTTCCTGAAAGAAAAAAGGAAAGAGTGGGATCTATACCGAATGCAGGTTACAGAGTGGGAAGTTAACCGCTACATAAAAAGGCTCTAAGCCGCTGTGCCCGCTGAAACTCGGCCAAGCAACAGTTGAAGCCACAAACTTGCGTGGCCTTCCTTTTTTCTCTTCAACCTCAATACACGCTTAAGCTTCATGCATGATTTTTTCAGCTAAAGCTTGAATGGGCACCGTTTCCTGCAGACGTTTCGCCATGTCGCGCAGCGTCACCGTTTTAGCTCTAAGCTCTTTTTCGCCGATGATAACGGCGTAGTCTATTCTTCGCCTGTCTGCATCTTCCAAAGCTTTGGCGACACGTCTTCTCATGACTTCGAATTCTGTTGGAACCCCAGCGCTTCTAAGCTGCATCGCCAGCTTCAAAGCTTCGCTCTTGACTTGCTCGTTCACAGGTATGACCATAACTTTCTTGCCGTGTTTGGGTTCAACGGTTTTTTCCTGCATTTGCAGGGCAAGCGCAATTCGGTCGATTCCATGGGCGACGCCTACGGCGGGCGTGGGCTCGCCGCCGAAGACTTCAATAAGCCTGTCGTATCGTCCACCGCCGCCCAATGCGATTTCAAGCTGCGGAACATACACTTCGAAAATCATGCCCGTGTAATACTCGAGTCCCCGCGCGAAAGTCGGCTCCACCGTTTGAACGTTGCATCCGCCTTCGGTTACGAGACGCAAGACCTCTGCAAGGTTGTATGCTGCAGCTTCAGCCTCTGTGTAGCCCTTGACTTTTTCCCGCATCTTTTCAACCGTTGAAGACGCGTCTGGAGCTTTCAGTTCTAGAAGCTCGCTGAGGAGCGCACGGCATTTTTCAGGTTTAACAAGTTTGAAAGCCTCGTCATACTCTTTCTTGTCCATCAACTGAAGAATCATATTCTGTGTTTTCTCGTCCACGCCCTCCTGCGAAAGTATCGCTCTAAGGACTCCCACGTTTCCAAGCTTGAACGCGTAGCTTTGAAGACCGACCGCGCGCAGGAGGCTGTCGGTTAACAGGATTACCTCGGCGTCAGCTTCAGGTCTTGCGGAGCCGACTAATTCAAAGTTGGACTGCCAGAACTCTCTGTAACGACCACGTTGAGGCTCATCATACCTGTAGACGCTTCCCACAGAGAACAGCCTCAGCGGTTTCGGCTCGTTTCTAAGCGTAGTGGTTGCTAACCGCGCGATTGAAGCAGTGAATTCTGGACGGAGCGCCACTGTCCTGTTTCCCAAATCCTTGAAAACAAACATTCGAGACCGAATCTCTTCACCTGACTTTGCACTCAACAGTTCATACGACTCCACGACGGGCGTCACTACCTCTTTGTAGCCGAAGAGACAAGCTGTTTCCCTTGCCTTGCACACGATGTAGTTCAGCAACGCCGCATCTTCAGGTAAGAGGTCTCTCATTCCACGAACAGGCTGAAACGCTGGCATATGTTTACCCTGATGATACCCATTCCTTAAGGCATCGAATACTACAGTGCCGCAGCACCGCTTTTAAACTCTGCCCTCACCGTGCTGATAGCCTGCCCAGGCGCGTCTTCAGTCTATTGCTTCACCAAGCAGTATGCTCAAACACGTTGCCATGCTTGTTCGGTTGGGCATGCGAAAACGCTATGTTTTAGCTTCAGGTTTTGCTTCAAACTCGCAGTACGCGTCTCGCTTAGCCAAGCATTTAACTTCTTCAACAGCCATCCTTGTCCCGAAAAGGGCTGAAAACACGCCTGCAATCATGCCGCGAACCATTTGGCTAAAAGCTTTTCCCGTCTTAGGCGCAACCTCGCACTCAAAAGAGTTGCGCACCCTTACCAACGCGTACGGCGGTTCAGCCGAAACCTTCAGAGGCTCCATCACGCCGTAACCTATAGAGCTGAAAAGGTCTGCGCTCACAACGTTGAATACACGTGCGGGGTCTTTGACAACGAGCTCGGCAGCCATTCCAAGATGCGACTTGCCGCCTGTCATGCCTATTTCGAAGCCGTTGTAGTAGAGAAAAGCTTCGCCAGCAGTTCCAAAACGTTCGCGCACGCCTACGATTAAGCCTCGAATACCTGGTTTGCGCAGTATGATGGCACGCTTTCCCTCAGTTAAAAGTGGGTTTGACAGGTGGTCAGCAATAAACCCCAACGTTTCCGGCAGTATGGCGCGCGCAAGCCTGCTCAGGATTCCCGGCTCACCTCTCGCGTTTACAATGAACGCGCAAAGCTTTCATCATGGACAAAACATGTATCGTTCAAGGTCAAGACATGTTGTAGGAGGCTTCGTATCAGCCAAAAAACTTCCTCCGATTCTTCTCGCTGTTGCGGTGACCTCTGACATGCAGGATGCGATAGAATGCAACGTATGCCTCGTTCACTCTTCAGTCACCCGCATCTTGGCAACGTTGAGCGTGACGATTGTATGAAAGGTTTATGAACCGTAAAACAAAATTCGGAATCAACGCGCTAAAAAGAAGTTTTAAAGTCTGTGTTCCGCTAGTTGAAAAAAGCCTAATTTGCTCTTCTTTTTGCCTGTAAGGCAAGTACCTCACAAAAAAGTAGAAAAATCTGCGTTCAAAGTCAGCTGAGTACATAGTTAAACGGTTGAATTGGTTGCAAACCCCGTCGATGATGATGCAGTAGCGTTCACCGTTTTGCGCGTTGCATGTAATGCGGATTCTGCTACGCTTCTGCAGCCACGTGTGATTCAGCGTTCTTCAAAAAAATGAAAGAAGCTTCTGCGCGCATTGAACAGTGTTATCTACAGCATGGCTTTTTTCCTCGTTTGTTACGCACAGAGGATTTCAGGAGCCACCGCGATTGAGGCGTCGTCAACCAGATGCGCTGTTCCGTCTGGGCAGTAGACTTTTTCGCCCTTTTTGACTTTCCTGTATCGTATTCGGCACTCTTTGATTAGGGGGCATCCATCACAGTCTCTTGATAACATTTTGGTCACCTCGGTTTTTGTTCTTGTATGAGTATGATCGACCTACCTACTTTCTTCACTTTGTAGCCTAACTCGACGGCGAGGGCTGAGATGGCGCCGGCAAGTATTCCCCAGTCTATCCCTGTTACTCCTTTGAAGCCTAGGGCTTCGAACACAAGTGTAAGCGGGATGATGGGGCTTCCCATCTCCATGAGCAGGTTTTTGATTGAGCCTGCGTCTATTTTGTCAAGTTCTACTTTCTTCATTTTGGTCGCCCGGGCAGGTTATACTCGAATATAATGAATTTATCATAATATAAACCTTTATATTCAGCTGCGGGTGCAGTACAATCCCGCTAGCCTAAAGCCTAGCAGGAGGCGAAAGGATGGCAGAAGCTCCAAAGGAAGCACCTAAGGAAGCTCCTAAAGAAACGAAGAAAAAGAAGAAGAAATAGCCCTCCAACACCACGTTGACGTTTTTCACCTGCTCTTCTTTTTCTTTTACGCAGCGGCCCCTACGCGTTGATGACGCTTTTGCCTGTGCGCATGCTTGAGGCTTTGATACGGGTGTCCGTCAAGGCGTCTGTACCCAAACGTAAATTTTACCTTTTATGTGTGAAGCTCGTTAACTTCGTAGTACACTATTTCGCCCCTTCGGTTCATAACGGCCAAGATTAGCTCCTTCTTCTGCGTTTGGACCCGCTGAAGCGTTTCCAACAAGTCGCCAACAGGTGTGGGCTGACCTTCCTGTGTGCTCATGATGAGGTATGAAGCTGTGTCCTTACCGTAGGCGCCCCGCTCGTACAGGCGAAAGTCGATATTGGCGCCGAAGCCTTCTCTGACAACGTAGCCCCTTCCACGTAAGTCGCGGTAAAGCAAGTAGCTGCTCCAGGCGTTTTCGCTTTCTTTCTCGTATAAGTCAAGCAGCATGCGGAAATCAACTTGCTCGCCTGTTTTGCTCCTAACTTGAAGCATTCCTTTCTCCAGCAAGTACAAGGCTTCGTACCATGTGAGTTTGAGCTTTCCGTCTTCGAGCACACCGTAGCCTCGTTCGTTCAACGCGTCGACACTGCTTTTTTCGGCGACTTCAACACCTTTCTCGCTCACTAAGCCTTCAGCAGTTATTTCAGCGTTGCCTGAAGCGTTCGCTTTATCCTTGCTCATACTGTCCAACCTGCTTGATTCTCTGAGAGTGTTAATTGGCTCGGCGTAGTACTTTTCTTTTTCCCCAGCTTCACATTTCTCAAGCATTTTTCATCGTTGACGCGTTCCGTTAAATTTGTGTAAACTGCAAATGTGAATTTTAGATGCATAAAGCATTTTTGTTCGTGGCAATATGACTTATTCGGATGGCTATTTATGGCTAAGGATAAAGAGTTGGAGGCTGTGTCCTCTTACCTCATGGGTTTAAGCCTTCTAGAAGAAAAAGTTGCTGAAGTCTACGACTTCCTAGGCGGCAAGGTTGCTAAACCATTTATAAGGAGCCAGCTTCTAGGCATCGCACGCGACAGCAAGAAACATGCGGAGCTGCTTAAAGGCATAAGTGAAACTTTGGGTAAACCAAAGGTTAAACCTAAAGAATGCGAAGAAAAACTTTCAGCAGTGTGGCATACGGTAAACGGTGTTTTCAATGATGTGTCGTCTATCGGCAGGTTTGACGAGGCTGAGTTCGACGTTCTTTATGAAAAACTCGCTTTTCTTGAAAGCGCCTTAGGCGAGGAATACTTTGTTTTCCTGCAGATGCAAACGCTACAGCTTATGGCGAAGAAGCTGGCTGAAGTCTACGGTGCTAACGTGGAGCTTTTCAAGAAAGTTTTCAAGTCAATCGCAGATGATGAGGAACGCCACAGGGAAACATTAGGCACCATCAAGCATCTTATAGTTAAGTCAAAGGAAAAAGACAGCGTTATGCATCCGGAAGTAAAGTACCAGAATCCTGATGCTTGGATACGCCCTCCGACCGGTTCAGCATAGCTTCGCGCAGCGTGAAAAACGCGGTTTCCAAGCGTTTACGCGTCTTCAGTAATTCATTTTTACGTCGCCGCAGCTAAATTTTTGAAGTCTTCCCTGCGCATTATGCCCGCATCGCTGATTATTGCTGAAACGTACTCTAACGGTGTAATGTCAAAAGCGGGGTTAAGTACGTTTACGCCCTCCGCCGCAATGCGGCGTCCGTTCAGATGCGTTACTTCTTCAGGCTTTCGTTCTTCGATTACAACTTGGTTCGACGTGCGTTTCAGGTCGAAGGTCGATTGTGGCGCAGCCACGTAAAAAGGCACGTTGTGGGCTTTGGCTACTACCGCGACGGTGAAGGTCCCCACCTTATTGATGACGGCGTCGCGTACTATGCGGTCGGCGCCCACGATGACCTTGTTAACGAGGCGCTTGTACATGACGTAGCCCACCATGTTGTCGGTGATCAGCGTTACAGGGATTCCGTCGCGTACAAGCTCATACGCTGTGAGCCTTGCTCCCTGCAGCAGTGGGCGTGTTTCCGTGGCGACCACACGGATTTTCTTTCCGCTTTCTACAGCGGCACGGATAACGCCGAGGGCTGTGCCGTACTCTACCGTCGCCAGTTCACCCGCGTTGCAGTGTGTCAAAACAACGTCGCCGTCGCTGAGGAGTTCAGCACCTTTTCGACCAAGCTGCCTGTTTGCTGACGCATCCTCCTCGGCGATGCGTTGCGCTTCCTGAACTACTATCCGCCTAAGCTCGTCGACGTCTGCTTTTGCCGCTTTAGCTTTCTGCATCACACGGTCCACTGCCCAGAAAAGGTTAACCGCGGTTGGTCTCGTCTGCTTCAGCATGGACGCTGACGCTTCAAGCTCCGCGAATAACGCTTCCACCGTTTTGGCCTGCGAAGTTTGCGCTGTTAAAGCCATTCCGAAGGCAGCGGCTGCACCGAGCAGGGGTGCGCCGCGTACACGCATGTTTCTTATGGCTTCAGCCATTGAAGCACACGAATCGATTTCTAATATAACGGTTTCGTGCGGTAGCCTTGTCTGGTCTAAAGTGCAGACTTTTCCTCCACGCCACTCAATCGTTCGCACGGGTTTCTCCTCATGTTTCAACGTTTAAGCTTTAAGGCTTTCATGGATGCAACGTTGGCTTAAAGCATTTTCTGGCTGTAAAAGCGCCCCAGGCGAGTTACATGTGGACTTCAGCTTCGAGCGGCGACCTGAAGCTGGTCACGACTTCCACGGGTGAATTGTCGCTGAGCTTCAGCCTTTTTTTCCATTCTTCGCCAACAGCGATAAGCGAGAAGACGCCTGAGACTTCGGCTTTCGCCTTCTTCACAAGGTTGACTAGTGCTTCCTGTGTTTCGCCGCTTTTTATCATGTCATCCACGATCAGGACGCTGTCGCGTCTTTTTATGGAATCCTTTGGAATGTAAAGCGTTACGGTCACTCCTGAATCTTTCCCGAGAATGTACGTTTCTTCGAGGAAGGCTTTAACACCGACTTCCTTGTTTCTCTTCGCCACGATGAGGTTGACGCCTAACGCGTTTGCAACCATTGTGGCAAGCGGTACGCCGTCGACGGCCGCGGTTAAAACTTTGGTGACGCGTTTTCCCGCGAAAACCGCAAGTGCATGGTTTGCCGCTTGCTGGAGGATGTTACAGTCGCCGACGATTTCCGTGTTATCAAAGTAGCCTGTCTCGTCGAACTTCACGCGGCTCCGCAGCTCTGTCTCCAAACCGACGAGTTTGGTGAGAACACGCCACAACTGCTTCGCCCGCGTCGTGTTTGGCAACACATGCCCCTTTGCGTACCGGCTTAGCACGGTTACAGGCAAGCCTGTCCTTGAGGCTAACTCGCGGTAAGTAATGTTACGCTTGTACTTCGCCGTTCTCAGAAGCTCAATCGTCATCAACCGAAGCTTCAGGTCTTCTGCATGAGTGCTCATCCAATCCCCCCGTACGCATGAACAAATCAAATACTAAAACTTATACATAATAAGGTTACTTAATGAATTTATAATTTGTGTTAAAAATCAACACCGCATTTTAGCCTATGCCCTTCCACAGCGCATAGGCTACGTATGCCAGCGCCTCCAAGCAGAAAAAAGAGGGAAAACTGCATCTGCCCATGTAACGCGTTGTATTCGCGTTTTCGTCCTGCTTAAACTGGTCTTCTGTCCAAGCTTTGTTTCATCCTGCAGTTTTGTCGATCACTGTACGCGTAACGATCACGATTTGTTCAACTTTGGCTTGGTCAACGTTCACCCGCACGAAAGCTATGCCCGTTGTATCCTTCTGAAGCATCACAATCGCTGTTGTCGCCTTTGCAGTTACTGTGCCATCTACCTGCACAGTGTTCGTCACAATCGGTCGAATCGCGGTCACGTTATATCCCTGCGCGATCAAGCTCTGCACATCAGTGTCGCCTGAAAGAATAGTGTTCACCGTGCTGTTGTAACCTGCGCTTACCTCAATGTTTCCAGCGAAACCCCATCCCATGCCACGCGGTCCCTGCCTAAACTGGCTACTCAAAGCTATGTTCCACATGCGACCGAACGGAATGCATGAAACGTTGCCGTTTGCATCTGCAACGACTGCAACGTTCGACGAGTTTGCAGTGTCCGCCGCTCTTGCTTGCGTCGCCAAAATCAAGCCTACCGTCAAAACAGCGCATATAGCCGCCAACAGTAAGGCTAAAGCCTTAATTTTCAAGTCTATTTTCACTTTCACCTCCGCTTCAGTCTCAAAAACGATTAGTAAATCAGCTATTAAACGTTTTTTCAAAATTCAACCCATAAAATTCCCTTTTATTACCCAAATTAATCCATAAACAGCACCCCGCCTTTCATTTCACGGTCGTGACTAAAATAGAATAGCGCTCGCCAGAAAACCAGGTCTTTGTCGCATCCACCATTGGACAAAAGGGGCAGGCTACGTGTATACGAAGACAGAGCATGCGCCTAACAGCGTTCAGAATTATGAAAACCGCTGAAGACAAAAGACAACGCACGTCAAAGACGCAGAAGAAATGGGCAGCGAGGAAAAAAGAGAAAACACCGCTTCAAAAAAATCAAGCATTCACACGATGTTCGTCATCCCACACAATTTCGTTTGAAGATAGCGGGTCCGCTGGGATTTGAACCCAGGACGTTCAGCTTAGAAGGCTGACGCGCTATCCGTGCTGCGCCACGGACCCGATGTGTTTTTCCTTAATCACAGCGGTTAATTATGATTTTGCTTTTTCGCTCAGGCATTGCTTCGTTTCTGAGTCTTGTTGGCTTTTATGTACGTGCCGTTCTGGTTTTCGTGACTGCAGCAGGTTTCTGCGATATCTACGTTTTGCTGTTTCTTTGGTGGCTGAGAGGTTTCAGGTTTTCCAGTCTGGTATGCTTGTCTTCTTAAATACCAACGTTTTGATGGCTGCTGTGATTATTATTGTCAGCCATAGTGTGGAATAGAAGAAGTAGTAAATGAAGAGTTCATGCAGCTTTATTTCGAATCCAAGCTTTCTTGAGTACAGCAGGAAAAGGATTGCGGTTGCAGCGAAGCTTCCAAGCGATATGAGTAGGCTTTTCAGCAGGTCCGCCATGGTCATCGACACGAGGAAGACTGGGAGTGCAATGTTGAATTTGACAGACAAAAGGAAAGAAAAAATCCACAGCGACTTGTACATCCATGCGCTCGGCACGGTTGCTGCAAGAAACAAAGCCATCATCGACGGATACAGGAAGAACACGCCTGGAAGGAACACTTGAGGCTTGGATGCGCATTTGCTTAATAGGTCGCGGTGCCAGTCTTTAAGCCACAGCGCTTGCCCCATGGCCCACCGTTTTCGCTGTGTGAACCAGCTTTTCCAGTTTGAGTGGACGAGGTTTCTGACCTCGACGTTTTTTGTGTACGCGAAACGATAGTCTTTGAGGAAAGCTCGTGTGGCGATGTCGATGTCTTCGGCGACGACTTTCCTGAAGCCCCCGACGCCCAAGAAGGCTTCCCGCCTAATCGCGAAGGCGGCGCCGTTAACTGCTGGACACCTGCGCAAATGTTTGGACGCGAGCCAAGCGCTGATGTTGAAGGTGAAATACTCGTAGTAGGTCATTTTTGAAAGGAAATTTTTCCTTTCAACTCGTTTCTTTATGTCCAACACGTCGGTATGCGCCATTTCTTCAATTATCTTTGAGAGAAAGTCACCGTCATCGGGCAAGGCAAGGTCAGCGTCTAGGAAAAGCAGGATTCTACCGCTTGAAGTCTTCACTGCCTCGTTCAAGGCTGTTGCCTTCCCCACTCTTACCGTGTTAAATATGAATTTTACGTTTCTGAACTTTCGGGTTTCCGCAATAAAACTCTGTGTAGGTTCATCAACTGTTACGATAAGCTCTTTTGACGCTTTCTGGGCTTCAAGTCTCTCCAGCATTGCGGGTAAATGCTGCGATTCTCGGTAGACTGGTACCAGCACACTGATGTCAACCAATGCTTTACCCCTTCGTAAACCGCGTTGTCCTGAATTCCTAATTCTGCTCGCGTTCAGTTTATAAACTATTCCAAAACCTTGCGAAACAGTCGCGCGTCCGCAACGCTGCAGCCTACGCAATAATTGCGGAAGCGAAGTCACCGCATGAGTACAAGTGCAACGCCCAAAACCGTTAACGTGATGCTTGCAGCCAATTTGCCCGATACATGTTCCACGTCCTGCAGAAACACACGCGAAAGGAGAACCACAAACAACGGCTCAGTTGACACAAGCGGCGTCACAACCGCAACTTTCTCGTAGCTTAACGCGTAAAAAGCGGTTATCCATGCTGCTGCCTGTCCAACGCCGGCTTTCCAGAAAAGCACAGTTTCCCGCTTCAACGAAAACTTGGCGCGTAACGAGCCTGAAAAACCCAGTGCAAGCAGGTACGGTGCTAAGGCGAAGGTGTAGCTTACGGCAACGCCTAATGCTGGCATTGCGAAAAGGTTCAAGGCGTATTTTCTAAGCGCATTTGCCAAACCAAGCGTTAAACCGCCAAGGACAGGATAGACCAAGTTTCTCGCGTGGTTGTGCTTGAAGTTTGACCTGCACGCGTTAACCTCAACGAAGACGACGCCTGCGACTACAAGCGCCACGCCAACCCAGTTTAAGGTGGAAAGCGTCTCGTTCAACAAGAACGGGGCAAGCAGCGAAGTGTACAACGGGTAAACTGAAGTAAGCGCCGCGTTCACAGACGTGCCTAACAGGTCAAGCCCCTTATAGTAAAGCAGCCTCACAAGTCCAGGCGAAAGTAAGCCGCATACGCCGAAGAGCACGACTGCAGCAGGCTGCACTGGGATGTTCATGGTCACCCATGCTACAGGCCAGAGAATCGCTAGGCCTACAAGCGAGATGGCGAGGCTTATGTTGAACGCGTCAGACTTTCCCGCATTTTTGCCTACAAGGATCACTGACGCGCCTGAAAAAGACGCTGAAAGCAGCGCCAACGCTACGCCTATCATATGTTTTCCACGAGGAGAAAGCTTGGGGAATAATAAGCTTTTCCCAGAAAACCTGTAGCCGCCAACTTCAGTCAACGCTGACTGACACGGTAGCCTGGTTTAGAATGGACTGAAATGGTTTGCGCTGTAAAACGTGTTCAACGATAGGCTGCACGTAGTCTTGTGCTGCACGTGGCGCTTGCCCATGGCGATCTCTACAAATTCAGGCAAAGTTGAAAGTGTGAACTCCCAGCTTGGCGTCCCATAGCGTAATCCAGCGCAGTTTGAGTCTGCATAAACGTACAGTCGCATGCCGTGATAATCGTATGCGGCGCGGTTTGCTTGGCCGAACTTCGGCTCAGTCAGCACCTTGAAGGGCCAGATTTTGCAGGCTGCAGGCTTCATGTGCTGTAAACCGCACAGGTAAGCGTTTCCATAACTGTACAGAAACATGCATGACCCGTCGCTTTTCCTTTTGATGTACAGCTTGTCAAGTCCAGCAACAGTGTTTTCAACGCCGAAGTTCTTCACTATGCTAAGCCACTCTGGAAACTTGAGTACGACGCTGTACTGTCTGCAGCATTTGCCGCAGGCGGTGCAACGCCATTGTGAGATGAACTGCCATGGTACAAACTGCATTTTGTACGCTCAGAAAAACTGAGCGTAGACGTGGCTAAAAACTTTTTTCGCGAAGGCTGAACTACTGTTTCTTGTAGAGGTAAATTGTGTGTGACGGATACCCGAGCTGCGGGTTCTCGCAGAAGTTTTCAACCTTCACGGGTTTCCACCCGATGATTTCGTAGTCATGCGAGACTACGCGGACACCTGGCTTAAGCTCGGTTTCAAGTTTGGGTCTTATCTTCTCGTTGGCGCTTGTGGTTAAGTACAGGAAGACAACGTCTGCAGCGGACAAGTCCACGTTGAACATGTCACCGTTTACGACGGTAACCCTGTCTGAAAGCCCGTTCTCGTTGATGGTGCTCATCGCTTTCTTGGCAAGGTCTTCTCTGAGCTCTACGCCCACGGCTCTGGCGCCGAAAGTTTTCGCTGCCATGATTATTGTCCGTCCGTCTCCAGCGCCCAAGTCGAAAAGGACTTCTCCAGGCTTGAGCTCTGCAAGCTCAAGCATGTGTCTGATGACGGGTATCGGGCTTGGAACGAAAGGTGCTATGAACAGCATATACGCCTCCAGTTACTCCCTAAATGTCTAACAGTTTTAAAGCTTTTATGCTGCTTATGCAACGTAGGTTTCTTTCTTAGGTGTAGGACGCCTTGCTTCTCCACATTTGACACAGCTTTGAGCGCAAAGTTCAAGGTAGCGCGCCTCATCCTGCGCGGCTAACGCGTTGGCTGCCTTCTGGCAGAGCTCGCTTGGTTCGTTGCAGCCTTCCTCCTTGCAAAGCGTTGAAATGTAACGGCAAATCTCTTGAACATCCTTAGGCTCAAGCACGGCCCTGTTTGTGCGGACGAGAAGACATAGTTCCCGCGCCATGACGCAGGTTTTAACATACTTTATTCTTTCAAGCACCTCTTCCCTTAGCTTCTTCCGGCTTATTTCCACTTGACGAGTCTCCTCGGCTCTTGCTTAACGCTTACTCAGCCTCTTTAAGGCGGCTTATACTTTAAAAGGTTGTTGCTGGACGCCTACTGCGCATGTAACTCGGATAGCCGAGCAGAAATCTTGTTGCACACGTCTTCTCCAGGCTACTCCTCCTCAAACGAGTGCCCAAAACGTTTGCTCAGGGCTTTGCGTTCTGCGTCAAGAATCAACTCATAGAAGCGGTCGGTAAGCTTTGGTTCAGCCTTAAGAATGTTCTCTGCCATTTTGGCGTTGACTCTTCGGCCGCTGAGCGCGACGACCGCGGTTTTTCCATACTTCACAGTCAACCTTGACGTTTCCAGCGCCTGTGTCTGAAGCTTTTCTTCCGCTTTTGAAAGTCGCTGTCCAATCTTCTCCAGCAACGTTGTTGCCTCTTCCTCTTCAACCTTGAGTACGCCAAGCGCGTCTGAGCCACATCGTGGACATTTGGGTTTTTCAGGCAAAGCTTTAACTGTGACCGTTTCAGCGTATTTCCAGCAGTTCGTGCAGATGAGGCTTACAGCCTCGTTCAACAGTCTGCCCTTCGCTGACTCGACGAGCACGGCGCGCATCCGTTCAGGCGGAATAAGGTCTGTCTTCATGCTGACGCGTTCAATGCCTACACGGGCCACGGGTGTAGGGTTACCTGCAGTCGCTACTTTCACGATGTCGATGTCGCCTTGGCGCATTTTCCTTAAAACTTCGACGAGTTTATCCGCGTCTAAGTCTTTTGTGAAGACTTCCTTTAAGGCTTCTTCATAGATGGGTGTTCCTTCAAAACTTGTTATGACTTTCTGCAGGCTCACGTTGCTGAAGTCAGCCCATTTTTTGAGCGCTCCAAATCTGTGAGCTACATGAATGATACGTCTTTTGAAAAGCCCTGTTTTCACAGTTGACCGCGTCAGGCTTTCCCGTACAGCTTGTTCAGGCAAGTTTCGAAGCTCATCGAACACTTCAATGAGTCGGTCTGTGTCGGCGGCGCCGACTGTCTGAACGAAGATGCGGTACGGGTCATGTTGCACCACTATGCCAAACCCAAGTTTTTCAGAAAGCACTTGACCGATCAGCTGCGCTAGGGCCCTGTTCGTCAACGAGCCGAAGTTAGCATGGATTATTACGAAGTCCTCCCAGTTTTCAACGAGCACGCGGGTTTCAGTCGGTACAGGCAGTCCTGCTTTCACCTGCTCAACCGTTTCAGCAATCGCCAACTGCACGGTTTCCACGTCTGCTGGATAAAGCGTGCTAAGCTGAGCAGCTGCTTCTTCGGGTGAGGCGCCCGCTGCAAGCTTCTCCTCGACGAACCGCCTTATCGCGCCGACCCCTTGAGCCACTTCAAAAGGCACAGGGATTTCTTCGCCTATCCAGCTGGGAATCGACCCTGTGGGGTCATCGACAGGCGCCACGAAAACCTTGTCCTCAGTAACGTGCAGAATTTTCCATGGGCTACCCCTGATGATGAATTTCGTGCCTGGCTTACCGTACTCTGCCATGAAGGCTTCGTCTAGCACGCCCACAGACGTGTTCGTGGTTTCGTCAACCACTAGAAACTGTTTCTCTTCAGGTATCATGGAAAGATTGTCGAAGTAGTACTCGAACAATGCTTTGGTCCGTTGCGGTTTAAGAACAACTTTGTCCTCGAGGGAAACCCAAGCCAAACGTGGAAAACGCTGATGCATATAGCTCAAAACTTTTTCCACATCTTCAACTGTAACGTCTCGGTAGGGATACGCGTTCCGAACGACCCCCAGGATTTCGCCGAAGCTTAACCGTCGATTCTTCAAGAGCATGCCTGCAATTTGATGCGCAAGCACATCGTAGGGCTTCTTTGGGATCTCCACGGGTTCAAGCTCTTCTCTAAGCGCTTTGCGCGCAATAACCATGGCTTCCAACGTGTCGTCGGAATCCATGCCTATGATTATGCCCTCCGCTACTCGCCCAACACTGTGTCCAGCTCTTCCAACCCGTTGAATGAGCCTCGTAACCTGTCTGGGACTCATGTACTGTATCACCAGGTCAATTCGTCCCACGTCGATGCCCAACTCTAAACTGCTCGTTGCAATCAAGCCCTTCAGGGTTCCCCGCTTCAACCCCACTTCAGCAGCGATACGCGAGGGCTTAGCAAGCGAGCCGTGATGGATCGAAACGGGGAAATCGATGTCCCAGACTTTAAACCGGCTCGCAAGAACCTCTGAAATCGAACGCGTATTCGTGAATAAAAGCACCGACCTGTACCTCGACATTGCATTGCGAATAACCCTCAGCCTCGCTGCAACTTCTGGATGCGTGTACAACCTGGTTGCCAACTCTACATCTTCCCTGTCTGGTCTTGGAAAAACCACGTTCAGCCGCATCATCTTCGCAACTGGAACATGAATGACCTCGACGGTTCGGTCATCACCTACTAGGAAACGGGCCACTTCACGCGGGCTACCGATGGTTGCAGACAAGCCTATAACTTGAAAGTCGCGGCCAGTAATGTACCTGACGCGTTCAAGCGCCAACGCAAGTTGACTGCCCCTCTTGCTGTCGGCTAACTCGTGCACCTCGTCAATTATGACCCACCTTAGAGTCTGCAGGTGCTGACGCAGCTGCCAACCTGACAAAATTGCCTGAAGCGTCTCAGGCGTGGTAATAAGAATCGCCGGTGGACTTCTCGACTGCCGCATCCGCTCCTTAACATCTGTGTCGCCATGCCTGACTGCGAGTTTAATGTCGAGACTGTTACACCACCATTCAAGCCTTTCAAGCATGTCCCTGTTAAGCGCGCGGAGCGGCGTAATATACAACACACGGATCCCAGGTTTGTCCCGTGGCTCCTGAACAAGCATGCTCAACACTGGAAGAAACGCTGCCTCCGTCTTGCCCGTCGCTGTGGGCGAGATCAAAAGGACGTTCTTTCCTTCCAGTATCAAAGGTATAGCCTTCTCCTGCGGCTCTGTAGGCTTCGGAAAGCCCTTCTCCTCAATGAGCCTTCGAACAGGCTTCACAAGCTGGTCAAAAACGTTGGCAGACACGTTGCTCAACTTCGATTAAGCCTCAAACTTGGCAAAGTCATAGCCGAAGGCGACTGTAAAAAACGTTTTGCCCAACCGTGGGGAAGCCAATTTTACACAGGCTGACCTGCTGCCAATCAAAGCGTACAGTGAAGCCTTGAATCTCAGCTTTCATGCCGCCGCTCTTTTTGAGGGCGTTGGTCAAGGGCTTCTGTCCTTTTTTGACACGAACAAGTCTATTTCAATCGTTTTGGCAGGCGTATTCTATTGGAAAACAATGGAAAATTATTTATCCATCATCCATCGAAGACCATGATGCTTAACTGTAATGGAGGAAACTGAATGGCTAAATGTCCAAAATGTGGCGCTGAAGTTTCGAAGCCAAAGAAAACATGGACTATGGCTGGGCGACCTGACAAGTCTGGCAAGAGGATGCAGCTGGAAATCGGGCTTTTTGAATGCCCAAAATGCCACGCAACCTTCCGTGAAGTGCTCAGCAAAAAGAAAGTGTAGACGCAACCGTCAGGCCGTAACACTTTCGCGTTCACGTCCGAAGCTTGACAGTTTAGTTCACACGTTTGCTTCCCCCTGTTTTTCTTTTTCCAAACCAGCAAGCTTTAAAACGCGGACCACATATTGAACAAGAAAGCTTCACCATGCTACGGGAGTTGAATCTTGACGGCTACGTTCAAGAAGCTGTGGGCAAACGAGTACTTCCAAACAGCCATAACGATCGCGGTAATCATAATCGCGGTTTTCGGTTTTTGGTACGGGTCGCAAGCCGTGCTTAACACCAATTACCCCGCACTAGCCGTGGTTTCAGGCAGCATGTGCACTCTTCAGGACGGTGCATGCAACGGGTGGACGCATCCTTTCGCGCGTACGCTGCACATCGGCGACCTGATCATAATTCAAGGCGTAAACCCGGCTACGCTAAGCGCTGATTACCCCAACAGCGACATAATCGTCTTCCATAGGCCTTCAGACCCGAGTGAACTCATCGTGCATCGAATCGTGGCAAAAGAGGAAATCAACGGAAAATACTACTTCAGGACAAAAGGCGACGGAAACAATTTTGACAAATGGCCCACTACGCCTCAGCCTTCAGAGTATGACCCGTGGGTTATTCCGCAAGACATGGTTGTAGGCAAAGTCATCCTGCGTATTCCATGGGTAGGTCACCTTGTGCTTTTCATGCATGACTCCGTAGGTGTCCCTGTGGTCATATTTCTAATAATCTTGCTTATAATCGCCGAGTTCATTTTTCCCTTGCTGAGGAAAAAACCTGCAGAAGACCGTGCAGATGCAGTCGAGCCGCGTGTTGAGCAGCTTCGCCGTTGACTGCTTCTTGTCTGTTTTCGAAGAAGTTTATATGCGCTGTGGACGCTTGCGGACCCGGGCTTCAAATGTGACTTGGCGCGGGTCTAGAGATGTATTTATAAACCCAGCCGTTTATAAAGAAAGTATTTAAGCTGCAAACCATGCGAAGTGACCGTTAATGCCTAAAGTTAAAGCCGTCGTCAACATCGAAAACGTTGTGGCTTCTGCAACTCTTAACCAGAAGGTTGACTTGAACGCCGTTGTGAAAGGTTATCCAGGCGTTGAGTACCGTCCTGAACAGTTTCCAGGTCTCGTTTTCAGGCTTAAAAGACCGAAGACTGCAACGTTGATTTTCAATTCTGGAAAAATGGTGTGCACAGGTGCAAAATCAGAAAAGGAAGCTCGAAGAGCTGTGATGCGCGTTATCAAGGAGCTTAAGAAGGGCGGAATAATCATAATCAGCAAGCCTGAACTCAAGATTCAGAACATTGTTGCTTCCGCAAGCTTAGGCGGCATGATTGACCTTGAAAAAGCCGCGTTCACCCTGGGGCGAACGATGTACGAGCCTGAACAGTTTCCTGGCTTAATCTACAGGATGGAGGAGCCTAAGGTCGTCATCCTTCTCTTTGCAAGCGGGAAGCTCGTTTGTACAGGCGCAAAGAAAGAACAGAACGTTTTCGACGCTGTAGAAAAACTTCATGAACTGTTGGAAGAAAAGGGCTTAATCTTTTACGATTAGCATCGAGCCGCGTCACGCGGCTTTTTTCTTCTTCACCTGCTTAAGTATCGTTTCTAAGCCTTCGTCATCCAAAGCGTCCATCTCGTTGAGTATTTTCGCCAGCTCGCTTATTCTGAGCAGCGCCTTCAACTGTATTCCAGCACGTCTAAGCTTTTCTTCGCCGCCTTCTTCCCGGTCTATCAACGCGACTGCCTCGTTTACCACGCCGCCCTCAGCCCTCACAGCTTCAGCCGCCTTCCTTAAAGTCAACCCGGTCGTGACTAAGTCGTCAATGAGTAGGACGCGGTCGCCGGAGATGAGTATTCCCTCCACTCTTCGCTGTCTTCCATGGAGCTTAACGCCTTTGCGTACATACAAAAAGGGCTTCTTCAAGCTGTAAGCTACCTGTGACGCGAATGGCAGTCCTGAGAGCGGAATCCCTGCGATCCTGTCAAAGCGTTCAACGCCGACGCGGTTTATTATGCCTTGGACATAGAAGTCGCATATCTGCCTGAAAGCGTCTGGGAAGCTGGGGGCAATCCTCAAGTCGACATAGTACGGGCTTACCTTTCCGCTTGCAAGCTTGAAAACGCCGAATTTTAAGGCGCCCATGTTGTACAGGACCTTAGCCATTTCAACCTGCACGTTTTCAGTATGACCAGTCATAGTGTTCACTTCCTTTTTTCTATTTGATAGATCTTGTTCCGTTCTGGAACTAGGCACATTGTTCGAGGCAGCTCCTTCTTCAACGTTTCAGCAAACTTGGCTTGTTCCGCCGGCGAACTCGTATGGTATGGGATAGCCACCTGCGGCTTTGTGAGCTTTGCGATTTCAGCACCGCTTGCAGGTGAAGCGCCAGGCGCGATTCCAACCGTGCAGAAGACCATGTCAAACTTTTCTCTTTCACCGATTGCAGCCATCTCCGGAAACGGTAGGCTGTCAGCTGTGTGGAAAAGCTTAACGCCGTCTTCGCTCGTCAAAATGTACGTGACAGGCGACGCTGCAGGATGCTTGCACCTTTCAGGCATTATGGAGACGCCGTTAACTTTAATTTCAGTTCCAGGGCGCGCTTCAATCAACTTACTCGCTGGGATGCTGTACTGCAACCTTTTCGCTGACGCCGCATCCGCCACAACCATGCAGTTCGATGCTTTCTGAACCTCAGCAATTAAACGTTGGTCTAAATGGTCATAATGCTCATGCGTCACGAGTATGGCGTCTACACTTTCAAGAGTGCGCGGCTTAACATCTACAGGGTCTATGGCAAGCGTTTTCCCAGGCGTTTTGACAAGCACGCCTGCGTAGTGGTTAAACCACACGAACAACACCGTATTTTTTTCAGGCATCTTCTCGATAAGCATTTCTCGGTCACCGCTTACTAAGTAGTTAACAGAGTTTTAAAGCGCTTTTGCTTTGAGGTACTTCCTGGTGCAGCTCTGTAGAAACGTAAAAACTTAATAACTTTACAGGCGACTTCACCTTGTACGATGTGACGGTTGATGGTTGACGTTTGGCTGCCCTACGGCAAAACTGAAGTATGCGTCAGGGTGCCCGCGAGAAACCTGCTCGGGTCGGTTGAGCCGAGGGAGGAGCCTGCAGCGTCGGACCCGAAGGCTGAAATTGAGAGAGCCTTAAAGGAGCCTGCTGGGTCTAAACGGCTAAGCGAGTTGGCCGCGCAGAAAAGCACCGTTGCCATCGTTGTTGACGACGCAACCCGAAGCGCACCGAGCAGCTTAATGCTTCCACCTGTGCTTGCAGAATTAAACGCTGCAGGCATAAAAGACGCTGACGTCACGGTTATCTTCGGATGTGGAACGCACCGTCCAGTGACTCAGGAGGAGGCAATGAACCTTTTAGGCAGGGAAGTCTTAAGCCGCGTTAAAACTGTGAGCCACGACTGCCGCGCAGGCGATCTTGTGGATGTCGGCACGACGAGGACGCATGGAAACAAGATTTACGTTAACCCTGTTTTTGCCAGAGCAAGCCTCAAGATTCTCACAGGCGACGTTGGTTTTCACTATTACGCCGGATACGGTGGAGGACGGAAAAGCGTTTTGCCCGGCGTAGCAGGCGAAGACACGATAAAACGAAACCATGCCTTAATGCTGCATGCAAACGCGCGGACAGGTGTGCTGATGGGCAACCCTGTTCACGAAGACATGGCTGAAGCGGCAAGGCTTGCAGGCGTGGACTTCATACTGAACGTGGTGACGGACAGTCAGGGGCGAATCGTCAAGGCTTTCGCAGGCGACTTGGAGAAAGCCTTCATGGAAGCCGTGAAAACCGTGGATGCAATGTACCGTGTTACCGTTGACCGAAGAGCGGATATCGTGATTACAAGCCCAGGCGGCTACCCTGCCGACATAAACTTGTACCAAGCGTACAAGGCTGTGGATAACGCGTTGGAAGCGGTTAAAAGGGGAGGCGTAATAATCCTTGTAGCCGAGTGCTCTGAAGGCCACGGCAACCAAGTCTTCTATGACTGGATGATGCGTCTCGGAGATTTGAAGGCTGTAGAACGCGAGGTCAAACGCAACTTTATACTCGGCGGCCACAAAGCCTATTACCTGCTCAAAGCCCTCCAGAACCACACAATCATACTTGTTTCTTCCATGCCTGAGTACTACGCTGCAAACGTGTTCAAGCTTAAAACAGCGAGGGCTGTAAACGACGCGTTAACCGAAGCTTTCAACATTGCAGGGAAAAACGCGCGCGTATGGGTTATGCCGAACGGCAACTTCACTTTGCCAGAAGTCAAGTCTGCCGAGGAAGCACCGCCGCCGGAAACAAAGGGTTAAGCACAATTCTTTCCAAGACAGCTGGGAACTGCGAAAACGCAATGTTTAAGTTTGCTGTAAAAAAACGTTTAACCTGGCGAAAGAATGCAGCAGACGTTCAAGCTTCGCAGGTTTACGCCTGAAGACCTACAGCATGTAATCCGCATAAACAGGCTGTGTCTTCCTGAAAACTACACAGACAGCTTCTTCATAGACCTTTACGAGCGTTACCCCGACACATTCATAGTTGCGGAAGAAGACGGCGAAGTCGTTGGCTACATAATGTGCCGAATTGAAGTCGGCCTTTCAAACCTTGGCTTAGGCGGGCTTATACGTAAGGGGCATGTTGTCTCAATCGCCGTCATGCCGAAAAGCCGAAACAAGGGCATAGCCACTGCACTGCTTCAACGGGCAATGGAGGGAATGCGTAGGTACAACGCGAAACAATGCTACTTGGAAGTCAGAGTTACAAACACCGTGGGCATCGCGTTGTACAAGAAACTCGGCTTCGAAATCACCCGTGTAATAAGCGGGTACTACTCCGACGGCGAAGACGCGTACCTTATGACTGCGAAGCTGTGACAAACCGTTTCTGAACGATTCATCCCTTGCGATGCGACAAAAAGGTTATAGGGGCTGGCGGTTCTTTTTCCTAACTCTTGCTTGGAGACTCGGTGACCATGGTGCATAAAACTGTTCCAATAGGGAAACGGAAAAGAATCGCGCTCATCGCACACGACAACAAGAAAGCTGACCTGCTTGAATGGGTGAAGTTCAACAAAGGCACGCTTCTGCAACATGAACTTTACGCTACGGGAACCACGGGAAAACTACTCGAGCGAGAGTTAGACTCTAAAGTCACAATTTTCGAAAGCGGCCCACTCGGAGGCGACCAACAAATAGGCGCACGCATTGCCGAAGGAAAGATTGACTTCCTAATCTTCTTCTGGGACCCGCTTTCGCCGCTTCCGCATGACCCAGATGTGAAGGCTCTTTTGCGTTTGGCAGTTGTCTGGAACATTCCCGTGGCGATTAACCGCGCCTCAGCCGACTTTCTCATTTCTTCCCCTTTGATGCATGAGGACTATGAACGGATCATTCCCGACTACGAAGAGTACAGGCACAGGCTGAGAGAATGCTGACCCGCCGTAAACTATGTCAGCCTGCAAACGCCTGAAAGAGGTGTAACCTTTTTTGAATGCGTTCACGTAGGCTTCACGGCAAGCGTTTGGTCTCTTTCAGCTTTTTCTGAAAGAAAAAGTAATGCCTTCATAATCGCGCGTGCGAAGCCTAGCGTGCTTAATGCTATGGCGATGACTAGAAAGCTGGTTGTGTCCACGGTTAAAGTTACATTCTCAATGGTCACTGTTAACACGCCGTCGCTTAAGGACGCGGCCAAGTAAAGCATGAATAATAGAGACCTAGCGACGTTGAAAATCTGCTCGAAAATGGTGCGTGCTGTCAACTCGCCTATGACTGCCAGAGCCACGTAAACCGTGACGAACAGCTTGGTCGTTTCCGACAGTCCTGGGATAAGCTTGAACACGGGGTCAAGGAGCTGGAGGCATATGAGGTAGACGCCTAGAATTAGCCCTGCTTTAACTGAGGCTTTCAGCGCTCTAACTGCGACTTCCCTGAACAAGTTTACCTGTCTAGGTTCACCCATAATGCACCACCAGCGGGCCGTATTCAAAAGAACCGACGGAGAAGCTTACTTCAGCATACACGTGCTGTTCAACTAATGCGGGAACCGCGGACGCCGGCGCATAGAACACTGCAGTGCCTGTGAACCTTGTGCCTTTGGCTGCATGCAAATCCGCCTGTCCCTCGCATATTAGTCTTCCCGTGTTTTCATACAGTTTCACGCGCACGTTGCCCACAACGTCGAAAACGGCATGGTTGTCGAAGCTGAATGGTTCATGGACTTCGACGTATGTGGCGTTGAAAACGTTGAAGGCAGGTTGCCCCAGACTGAAATTGTGTAACGGTGCACCCCACGGTACGGAAATGTTCGCTGAAACCTGCGAGGGCAACAGCTCGGCGAAGTCGAGTCCTGCGGAAAGCTGCAGCGTCAGGTTGAAATCGTTGAACATGAACCGTTCGGCCCGTGCCTGCAGGCTTTCCCTGCTTAACGTGGCGTTGTGGAGCACCGTAACATTTTGGCCCTGCGCTATGCGTGGAACAAAGGTTGATGCTTTAACCACTTCTGTGTCGCCGTCGAAGACAATTGTTGTAACGTTGAAGGCTTTTAGACTGTAATATCCAAGGTTGTTTATGTTGATGGGTAATGTGCACGCGATGCTTCCGTCAGATGTTACGCTATACTGCAACTCGCCGAGGCTGAACTGCACGTACCGAAGCGAGTACGCAGCCGACGCAACGAAGACTATGAAGACGACCCAGCAGATAACCGAGGCTACACCCAGCATTCGGATGGGCACGTTCATGCCAGTCACTTGCGCGTTTACGTTTAACGCCTTCAGCGGCTTTGTCAACTTGAAGGTTTATCCTGCTGCGTCTTCGATGCTTGCTTTGCTTCCTCTCCAGCAGCTTGGTTAAGGCTTCCCTGCTTGCCCTTCTGTTGACTCTGCGTTTTCTGCGCTGCGCCCGCTTCTGCTTCGCTGGTTTTCGGAGCGTTCACTACGAGAGTTACTCCGCGCACCGTGATTAACGAGCCAACCCAGCCCATCACGCCTAAATACATTATGTGTATACTTGCAGCGATCAACGGCGTCAAAGCTTCTCCGAAAGTCTGAGTCAAATCCTGCGACGAAGCCAACTGTAACTTACCGTTGAGGAACATGTAAGCGCTTGCGAAAGTGAAAATCAGCAGGGCAACCCCGACTGAGAGAACGGCAAACCCTGAGAAGGCAACCTTGTCTCTGTAACTCTTAAACATATGTTGTTCCTCTTTTCCTTAAACTTGCGTTACTCCGCAAGATTAAGCTTCTGGAATCTAAAGCAGGATTCACAGTAAACACGGCCCCAGCTACTTATGGCTAAAGCGCATAGGCTTGCGTTGGAGGCGGGGAACACGCCGATATCGTTTTTAACCCAGCCCTGCGAAGCAGCCTTCACCAACGTGCAATTATACGCTGCCTGTTTTCCTCAGACTTTGCAGCGACATTGCGGAATAAGTCGTTTCCATGCGTGTCCGCCGCAACGACTACGGGTCCAAACTCCTCCACCTCTAAGACCCATAAGGCTTCAGGCGTTCCCAGGTCAAGCCATTCAACGTTTTTCACATGCTTCACAGACCTCGCTGCGACGGCGGCTGCGCCCCCTGTGAAGGCACCGTAGACGGCGCCGTACTTGGCAAGCGCCTGTAAGGTTCGTTTACCCATGCCGCCCTTGCCTACAATGATGCGGACGCCTGTGTTCTTTATGAATTCTTCTTCGAAAGCTTCCATCCTGCTGCTTGTGGTGGGTCCAGCTGCCAGAACCTTCCATTCGCTGCCGCGTTTAACCACAACGGGGCCGCAGTGGAAAACCGCAAGTCCGTGCAGGTTAACTGGAAGCTTTCTCCCGCTTCTGAAATACTCCACAGCTCTTCTGTGCGCTTCATCCCTTGCTGTGACAACTGTGCCTGACAGGTAGAATACGTCGCCTACCTTTAAGTTTCGCGCAGTGTCTTCCGAAACAGGTGTCTTCAAACCGTAAGTCGCCATGCTTTCTCACTTCTTTCCGCCATAAACTGTTGGCTCTACGTGTCCATTCTCGTCTATGCTTGCCGAGGCTCTGCGGCATGCCCAGCAGCTGAAAGCTACGGCTGCAGGGTACGAAGCAGGATGCCTATGTGCGTAGTCTACGTGCACGCTCAGCGCCGTAGTTTTTCCGCCTAAGCCCATGGGACCGACCTCAGTCATGTTCACTGCTTTCAGCAGTTCTTTTTCCAGCTTTGCAGCTTCAGGGTCGGGATTAACTGAGCCGACAGGTCTCAGCAGCGTCTTCTTCGCCAATTCCATGGCGACGTCGGCGCCTCCGCCAACAGCAACGCCTATCAGCGTCGGTGGACACGGTGTGGCACCCGCGCTGACCACGGAGTCGACCACAAACTTCTTCACGGCATTCAGCCCCTCACTGGGCAGCAGCATCCTCACTGCACTAACGTTTTCCGAGCCTCCGCCCTTCAGCATCACCGTCAATTCTAAACGTTTCCCAGGCATGATTTCCCAGTGTATGCACGGCACGAGCTTTCCAGTGTTGTCGCCGCTGTTCCTGCCTGTGAAGGGATGAACCGCGTTAGGTCGTAACGGCACAAGCCTCGTAGCTTTACGCGTAGCTTCCATAAGCGCCTGCAAGACGCCGTGCAGGTTCCCTGCTTGCGCGCCTGCCCTCACATAAAAAATAACCGTGCCCGTGTCCTGGCACACTGGCACATGTTCTTTTTCGGCTAATTCGATGTTTTCAAGAATTATCTTTAACTGTTCCTTTCCCAGCGCGTCGTGTTCCCTGACGTAAGCGTTTTTCAACGCTGCCTTAACGTCTTCAGGAATGATGATAGCCGCTTGCTCAATAAGCTGCAACGCGGTGTTCTCGAGCAGGTTTAAGTCCAAGGGTCGCCCCCCGCTTTGAACGCGTCCAAAACAATGAGGTGAGGCTTCGGCTTTAACTCTATCGGCGCGACGTCGAGGACGAGGGAGGTCCCAGAAACAGGGCTTACGCATGGGTTAAACTTGCAAGAGCCTGTGAGAAGGCTGTGAGTCACAGGGTGATTTTCTGCGTAAGGTTTCATCGTAACGGTTACGGTGTTTTCTATGTCGAGAGCTTGAATACGACGTTCCGTTAGATGTTGTGGCTGGAAGGGGGATGAAGGCTCTTGTGAAGGCGAACTCGAGAGGAGTAAGCGCGGCATTTTAGACTGCAACTGTAATGCTGTGTTCAACGTTTCAGGGTTGGGGCTTTTCATGGTTTTGACAGCTCTGTCTGTGCCCGTGGAGGAATCGTCTTCATCGGCGGCGCCGACAAGCGTTGTTGCGGGAAGCAGGAAGCTTTTTTCTCCGTTGAGCTATGAAGGCTTATGAAAGGGTGTTTTTGAAACGTCTTCAAAGCATTGCAGCGAGACAAAGGCGAAGCATCGCCGTGCAGGTTTAGGCTTGGCATTTTAACCGACCTCTCTGCAGGGTTGTTTCCACTCTTTTTCGCGTGTTTTAAATATGGCTTCTACAACTGTTTCCTCAGTTACGGACACAAGTGAAGTTTATGTCTGAAAATACTGGAAGCGTGGAGAACCAGGAGAAAGAGTTGAAGCCGCCTAGAAGGCAGTATGAGTTCATCGAGGACCTTCCCGGTGTTGGACCGGCAACGGCGCAGAAACTGCGCGAGCTCGGGTACCACACTGTTGAGTCTCTTGCCATGGCGACGGCACGTGAGATGGAGCCTGCGGGCGTAAGTGAAAAGAAGGCTTTCCAGATAATTGAGGCAGCGCGGTCAGCAATAGGCGTGTCCTTTATACGGGCTGACGAGCTTTACAAGATGCGCCAGAGCGTATTGCGGCTGACAAGCGGGAACAAGGGGCTTGATAAACTTCTCGGCGGCGGGTTGGAAACACAGACCATAACGGAGTTCTACGGTGAATACGGCAGTGGTAAAAGCCAGATTTGCCATCAACTCTGTGTGAACGTTCAGTTGCCGCCTGAAAGAGGAGGCTTAAACGGCGGCGCCCTATACATCGACACTGAAAGCACTTTCAGGCTTGAAAGGATTGTCCAGATGGCGCGGTTCCTCGGGCTTGAACCCGACAGTGTGGTTAAAAACATAATCTACGCTGAAGCGTACACTTCAGACCACCAGATGTTTCTCCTGGAAAACGCTGACGAAGTGATAAAAGCGAACAACATCAAACTCATAATAATCGACTCGTTAACTGCGCATTTCAGAAGCGAATACATAGGGCGTGAAATGCTGGCGCCTAGGCAGCAGAAACTTAACAGGCACATGCACAAGCTTATAGGTTTAGCCCGTGCATTCAACGCTGTGGCTGTGGTCACGAATCAGGTTATGGCTAAACCTGACGTCTTCTTCGGCGACGCGATATCTCCAATCGGCGGGCACATCGTGGGACACACAAGTCATACAAGAGTTTATCTGCGGCGTGCCTCGCACGGTCCCATACGCATTGCACGCCTCGTTTCCAGCCCGTACCTACCTGAGGGTGAAGAGATCTTTAAAGTGACTGAAAACGGTATAGAAGAAGTAACTGAAGAAGAAAAAGCTGGACGAACCCGTGGTCGTTGAGAATTGCCCATCCCTCAAGCACTGGTAACCCGATACTTTCAGCTGCTCGTAAACCGGCAATTCACTGAAGCACAGCGTGAGCTCGAACTGCTTAAACAGAAAATGCAAAAGACTGAGTGGAACAGAGGATACTTCAGGGCGTTGTACGGCATGTACCTTGCGCATAGAAACCATGACGACGGATACTCGCTTTTCTCCAAAATAGACCTTTCAGACAAGGAGGCGCTCCATGCTTACCGACGTGAGTTTCTCAGTCACACAAAAAACGGGTTGCACGCCGACTTCGACCGCGGCTACTTTTCAGCATGGGCTGACTGCATGCGCATACTTGCACGGATGAACCTTCCCGCAAGCCAAGTGAACACTGACGCAGGCGCTGAAAAAGTAACGCTTGAAACGCTTAAGAGAGATAAGCATCAAGCCACAATCGCTAACTTCATCGCGAAGGACGAAGACGCGTAAGCAGCATGCGCCGCCTATAACGGCGGCCCGCGAATCACCGAATAGAAAAGTATCCAGCAGACAAGCCACGTGAAGAAGTATATGCCTATACCCGTTGTCATTAACTTTGACGGTTTATCCACTTTAAGCGCGTACTTCGCCTTCACAGCATAGTAGAACAGCAGGTAGACTAAAAGCGCCAAAGTCAAACCGTTCAGGAAAGAGTTGATTTCGAAGGCGGCGTGAATCCTTCCAGTAAAATATTCAAAAGCCACGCTGAGAAACGCCGCTGCAATGCCCAGTGCAAACCGTGACCAGTAGATTACGATCACAGGCTTCATTCCACACAACCATCCGTACAGCAATGCTTCAAACCTACATTAAAAACTGACTTACATATAAACCAATTCTCCCCTGGAAACATGCGGCTCCGCGTGGAAAGGTGTGAACACAGACTTGCACAGCGTTCCAAAAACACTTTTGCGTCTTCCAGCGTTTCCCGCATGCAATGTTTCAGGAGATAATCTTGCTTTTTCCCTAACCACCAACTCGCTGAAATCCTTGTCAAAAGTCACGAGTACTCTATCTTCTCTGTTAGCTAGATCCAGCACTTCCACGTCACTGAGGCCGGGTGAAAACTCTTACGGAAACAATGTAGACGCTTTTTTAAGGGCTTTAACAGCCTCGACGGGCACGTTTTCATCGGCTAAAAGCTTGGTCAAGGCAACGGGTAAACCTTCTCTTCTTTTAGAATTTCAGTAGCACACCTTAGGGCGGCAGCCACGTCCTCACTCTTCAGCTGCGGATAATTCTTCAATACGTCCTCAACGGTCCAGCCGTTAGCAAGCAGTTCCAAATGAATTCGACAGCTATTCTCGTACCCTTTATGACGGGTTTCCCCGTAAGAACTTAACAAATTTTGCTGTTGAAATTCAATATGTTACAGGTATATTAAAGAATCTTGTAATGGCTTAATGGTTAAGAATGCTCATCCGGCAATGCAAGGCTATAAGCCGGGGATGGGAGTTGAACCCACATATAGCGGCTCTGCAGGCCGCCGCCTGAACCGTTCGGCCACCCCGGCGTTTAAGACTTGCGGGTTAAACCATAAAAACGTTTTCGCTCAGATTTATGTCCCATCTCTTAAGCTTACACGAGTTTCACGGTTTCCATTTTGAAGGCGCCACTCTGCATTTTCAGGTACCGCGATGCCGCTGGCACAGGTGAAAACTTTTGGCAACGCAGCAGAGCTTCTGTTGCGCGTGACGTTGGCGTCTTACAAGAACGAAGGAGCTGGGGCGTTTTTGCACGGTTACGGAATGCCGCGGCTACGCAAAAGTAGAATTAGCTGAAGCGATAAAGTGGATTACGCCTTGAGGTGTTAAGCCGTGGAAAATGAAGAGTTGGAGGTTTTGAAGGAAATCCTTGATGAGGTCAGAGCTTTGAGAAGCCAGGTCAAAGAGAGCACTAGGCAGATTTGTGATGCAATCAAGTTTTACAGCGTTTGAACTCTGTATTCTTTTTTCTTTTTTGGCTGTTTCTTTTCGGCTGAGACGCGTCGGGCGCAAGTTGCTGTTTCACACGTTTCCAGCGGTTTTCTTTGTTTCTCCACGTGCCTAACGAGTTTGCTGCCCGTGCAGGCTCGCAACGGGTTTCGGCTACGCCGCCGCTATGCAGTAATTATGCAAGGACGTCCCCGTCCTGTTTCGTTGAAATCGCGGAGGCAGCGCAGCCAGCACGGTTACGTTTTCCCACACGTCTAACCTTTTACGGCGCGCGGTCTTCGCAGTGGTTAAGCTGGAAGCAAGATGCCACGGTTTTAGGGACGCAGAGAAACCCCGCATAAAGCTATCAGTCGGAAGCGCGTCGTCGTGAAAATAGCTGCCCAGCTTCGCCTAGTTCTTTCTCAACCGTGCAGTCTCCGTCTTTTCGCATCTTTTTCAGCGTGCGGTTTTTTTGGGTGGAGGAAAAAAGCTTGGTGAAAAAGAGGTTTATGGTGTATTTTAGGTGCGCGTTGGCAGCCGCTTTTGTGGAGACGGCGCGTTTAGCCAGCGGCACGATGTCGGCTTTTCGCGTTGGCTGGCGCGTCAGCCGGCTTGAAGGGTTTATTCGGCGCTTGTTTTTTCTTTTTCTTCAGTTGTTTCGGTTGTTTCAGTTGTGAAGTCTTCGATTGGTTTAGGCGGTGGGGTTGTAGCCATTGTCCAGCCGATCCATGCGCCTATGGCGAGGATGCCTACGAAGGCGACGAGGACGGGGACGGCGACGAGCCAGTACTGCACGACGGCGGTGTCGCCGAGGTTGAGCCATGGCTTAATCAGCGGTTCGTAGAAGAAGAGCCCCACGATGTAGGCGACTGCGACGACGACGCAGACGAGGAGGATGACAGCGCCGATTGCTTGGTCCTTGCTCATTTTGTCTTTTTCACCACCTTTACAGTTTTCTTGTGACCTTGAGTATATAGGTTTTCAAGGCTTAATTCTTGCGGTCAAGAGCTTATTATTGTTTCGCTCGCCGTCACACGCTCAGTTAAGCCTTCATCCTGTTTAATGACGTTTTCCAGTGCTTACGCGCGGCTACGTTGTGAGGCATGCCCGCGTTTCAACGATTTTCTGCTATTCTCCGCTCAAATTTCGCTCATTTTGAGCGGATCTAATCTCGCGAAGATGGTGCGGGGGGTGGGACTTGAACCCACGAAGGCCTTCGCCAGAGGATCTTAAGTCCTCCCCCTTGTCTTAGGCTTTTCTGGCCGCCTATTTAGACCTGGCTCGGGTACCCCCGCTGTTGCGGTTAACACTTGAAGGCTTGGTGTAGTTTAAGTTTTTGCAGTTTAGTGTTAAGTGTTTTTTGTGTAGCCTGTGGCTTTCGCTTTTGCCGCGTGCCTTTCAGCTGTTCTTTTCAGGTTGCAAGCGAAGTGTGTGCGCATTGTGTGGCCGCCGTGTGTTCGGCGTCTTTCGTGTTCGGCGTGAACGCGGTGTCGCCGTTAACTGTGTAGGCTTGCAGTTTGCGTTTGCCTCTTGGATTTTGGAAAAGTTTTATTTGTTTTAACCGTGAATTGTAGTGTGGTGGAACATGTCGTCTTCTCTGGAGGCTTTTCGTGTTCAGGAACTTAACGAGACGGCGGAGGAGTTTCGCCTGAGGATGGATTATTTGGCGGGGTTCGTGAAGGAGCTTGAAACGTCGCGTTTTGTCCAGTTGGGCAACGTGTGGGTTTATCCTGAGCCTTTGCAGACGCAGCGTGCTCTTGGGTTTTTCACGGATGAAAAGAAAGTTTTGGTTCACCTTAATTTTCCAGAACAGTTTATTCTCCTTGAAAGCCTCGTGGAAAAATTCGGGTTTAAGCTCAGGTTTGGGTCGCTTGAGGAGAATTTTGCAGCTGCTTACACACGTGAAGCTGCAGGCTACAGGGACAGGGTTCTGGAAGGCTTCTTCGTTTTCACAGGCGAGCTTGCGGTTAAAACCGCCGTCGAAGCTGAGGTAAGAAAAGTTGCAGGCGTCAAAGTCGTGGACAAGAACGTGGCAGACGCGCCTGACCAGGTGATTGTTAACGTAAAACGGAAACCTCACGGCGTAGCCGGCACCAGGCGGCTACAGGTCGAATACGTCGTGGACAAAACCGTCACCAGAATCCTTCCTGAGGAGGAAGGGTTCTTTGAAGACTTCAAAGTTGTTCCCTCCCACGCAGACCTTAAGCTTTCAGGCAAGGGCTACGTTTACAAGAGCTTTTTCGACGCGGAAGGCTTCGCAGCGTACCAGTGCTTCTGGTTTAACAAGAAAAAAGTCTTTGGCGTCCACGCCTGCGAGCCGCTTACACGGTCAAACGGCGTGGCAGTGCCTGTATGGACCAGTGAAAACCCCAAGAAGTGAACTGAACAGGCAGCGTGAATAAAGCCTAAACGTTTCATCCGCAGTTCACCTGGAGACCGCTGCGTTCAGCCTCACGCGTGCAGGCTGATGTGTTTTGTCCAGGTTTCGCAGCGGTTTAAACGCGAAAAACGTGTCCTAGTAAACTGTCACCGACGAAAACTGCACCTGGAAAAAAGCGTATCAAACGTTGAGGCTGCAGGTGTCAACGACGCAGAAAACTCGCATATGTTTTGGACCCCGCGAAAAAACTTTACTGCAGCGTTAAGGTTCGCTGCGTCATGGTCCACGACGGATAATCTTTTAACTTCACCGTGCACATTTATGCAGTAGGCTTCAAGGGAGTTAAACGTGCATGTTTGATGCTGAAAGCTTCATCGCAGATTCGCTGCGTGAAATCAGGCGAGCCGTCGGAGACAGCCCTGTGGTTGCAGCCTGCTCAGGCGGCGTGGACAGCATGGTTACCTCGGTGCTCGTGCACCGAGCAGTCAGCGAAAAGTTGACGGCGGTTTTCGTCGACGACGGACTTAGGAGGGAAAGCGAGCCTGAATTCGTCATGCATATGCTGGAACGTTTAGGAATCAAAGCGCGGTACGTGGACGCGAAGAAAGAGTTTTTCGAAGTGTTCCGCGGCAAAACAGACGCTGAAGAGAAAAGGAAAGCTTTCCGAGAGCAGTTTTACCGAACTTTCGGAAAAGTTGCAAGCGAAGAACACGCTGAATACATTGCGCAGGGAACGATTAAGGCAGACGTCATGGAAACCGTGCAGGGCATAAAATCCCAGCACAACGTTCTGGAACAGGTCGGCATAAACCCGTTGACCTACGGCTACAGGATCATAGAGCCGCTGAAAGAGCTTTTCAAGCCTGAAGTCCGCCAAGTCGCCCGCAAGTTAGGTTTGCCGCGTGAAATCTCAGAGCGCATGCCCTTTCCAGGCCCAGCGCTTTCACTCAGAGTCCTCGGAGAAGTCACACCTGAAAGAGTCGCCGTTGTCCGCCACGCCACAAAGATCGTTGAGGAAGAAACCTCAACGCTCGGTGCTTTCCAAGCCTTCGCCTTATTGCACAACGACAAAGCCACAGGCATCAAAGATGGAAAACGCATGTACGGAAACATCATCACCGTCAGAATCGTCGACTCAGACAACGCAATAACAGCCCAAGCGAAGCAGGCACCCTACGACACGCTGAGGCGAATCGCCAAAAGAATAACCAGCGAAATCCCCAACGTTGTAAGATGCCTCTACGACCTCACAGACAAGCCGCCGGCAACAATCGAGTTCGAATGAGAAACAAACACGCAAAAACTGCTTCGCCACCACACTGAAACACGCGCCTGCCAGCACAGGCATACATGGAAAAACCTGCGGAAAAACAGCAGGGCAAAACCGTTGCGGCGACTTCCACCCGCGCTTACAAACCGCCATGAAAGGCTTATGCCGCCGTGCACCCTGCGAGCAGGCGGCGCGCCGAGACAGCGAACACTTAGCTGTGCCGCGTCATAAGCCTCACGGACACGGGCATAGTCCAGCTTAAAACCGCCAAGCTCTCGGCTAATTCTGGAACAGCAAAGCCGATTTTTAAACGCAAAAGCATGACAGCAACGGGCAACACAAGAATCGCCGACAAAGCTGCAACGCCGCATGCAAAGCTTAAACGCTTAAGAACACGTTCTTCCACGTCGAAACCCACAAACAATAAGCCGGCAGGGAATAGAATGAAATAGCCGAAAGCCGCAAGCGCATGCAACACAAAAGATTCAACTGTTAAAACACCTACAAGAGCCAGCGAAACGCTGCCCACCATAATCAAGTAAACCCCAACCTTAGTAGACTTGACATTTTTCAGGCACAGACGCAACCCAGACGCAAACACCAAGTTTGACGCGCCGCCCACAAGCACAGCACTGTTGAAAAGAACAGCCTGTTTGCCTACGCCTAGCTCGCTTAAAGCGTTTTCAGCCCAGTTGAACCAGGAAGAGAAAAATGCAGCGGCCAAAACCATCATCAAAGACACGATTGACCCAGCAGCTCCGAGGAAGCCAGCTATCCGCATATACCGCAGGCTTTTTGTCGCATAAGTTTCTGAACGCATTTCCAAACGGCTCCTCAGCCATGTTTGTGTTTTAGCACAGGGCTTACTCGTGATAGGCAGCTACACGCCGTATCTCCCTGTAACAGGATCCCTGAAGACCTGGAGTGCAGGCGTGTAGAAAGTGAAGACGATAAAGGCTGCGGCTAAGAGGAAAAGCGCGATGACTGAAGCTTTTTCTGCCGTTGCTGGGAGACTTCTGCGTGTGAAAAGCTGGTAGCTAACGAATTGACCGACGAACACGGCAGCCACGAAAGTAGCGATGTCTACAGATAGTATGCTTTCGCCCACGTACACCGTGTACGAGTAGAAGACAGCCGGAATGAATGCGACCATAAGGTAGGCGCCGACGGCTTTGGCAGTGAAAAAGTTGTTGGTTAACCTCTTCAACGGGCGTACCTCAAGCAGCATCCAGCCGAATGCGGGCCAAAAAGCGAGCTTCAAGTGTTCCCACACAGATTCGTTCACGGCTGAGAAGAAGCCGACAAGAGGATTGCTGCCTGACAACGCGTAGGTAAAGTGCAATGCACTTCCAAGCAAGATAATGAAGACTGCTCCTGCAGCTTCAAACACCAAAGCGGCTTGGTTTTTGACTTTGAAGCCGCCCTGCACCAAACGCTTCACCGTTTCCGTCTAAGCTTCGCAGCGAGAAGCGAAGCTGCCGAGGCTATAATGATAACTGCGATGCTTGTTTCCATAAGCAAGACAACAATAGGTTCGCCTGTTTGCTTTACGGCGATGCCTGCCAGCGCCCAGATGATTACCAACGCGTAAGCTATGTCTCTCCTTGACGCGACCACAAACACGGTGACAGCGAGCGCCAGCATGGTGACAAACGCGGCCCAAGCTGTTGCGCTTATGCCGAAACCGTCCCATCTGAGCGAAACCAGCGTTACAGCAATGTTTGCGATGGAAGCGATAGTAATCCAGCCCAAGTAGACACTGAAGGGAACATGAACTGCAAGTTTTTCACTCATTTTAACCGCAGACTTGCCTACGCCTAAACGCCGATATGTCAGAATCAAAGCTGACAACAGAAGGAACATCACAACAACCGATAAAACAAGGTATTCAAACTGCCACAGGAAAAGCCAAGCTATATTAGCTGAACTGCTTAGAACAAACAGCCAGCCAATTTGCTTTTGGAAAACCGCGTCCTGCTGGCTTGGTAACGCTTGAAAAACCACGAAAACACCGAGCAACACGTAGATCACACCCCAAACGGAAAACACGTATCCAGCAGGCGTAATCAAGGTTAAATTTGCATTCGAAATATCAGCCGTGCTTTTCCCGCCGAGAACCCTTGTGCTTCCTGCCAAACTGTTAACAACCACCGTGAAAATGTACGCGATAATATTAATCCATCTTCTTAAACCAGAAGCGCCTAGTGACACAAGCACCACCATTCCTTTTTTCCCACGTCTAAGTATATAAAACCATTGTCGAAGGCAAAGAAGGCAATATTTGAAGTTTTGACCTGAAACAACGGCGGCAAAAATAAAGCGTTCAAACTGGCTGCCGACGCATCCTTACTTGAGAGACAGTGAACGGCGAATGCAAAGTTCCACCTCGCTTGGTTCTCTCGCGCCGTCGACGATTTGCCATTTTCCAAGCTTCGCCAATGCAAGCCCCTTACGGCGGATTTTCCGAAGCGACGCCGTGTTTTCAAACATTTCACGTGCACCGTGAGCCCTCTTAACGATTCGGTTGTAAGCCACTTCGGGTTCAACGTCGATGAAGAAGGCTTTTTCAGGCTTCGGCAGCAAAGCCGAGAAAAAGTGGTAGGCAACCTTGTCCAGCGGCGAAGGCAAATACGCCGTGCCCAGCAGGTACCTTACGAAGACCGTGTAGTCCACACAAAACCAACCGTAGCGGAGAAGCGAATGTAGCACGTCAAGCGTGTAGAACAGTGCAGATGCGAAATGCGCGTTTCTGCCTTCAACCTGAAGAAAACGTTTCGCATAGACGCCTAACATGTTGTCATCTGAGGGGTGAACGCGGAGGCACACGGTTCTTCCCCGACGCTTAAGGAAGTTAGCGAGCCGAACGGCTTGATCAGTTTTTCCGGCACCGTCAAGCCCGTCGATGACAATGAACAGCGTTCAAGCACCTCCAGTCACAAGCATAAAGGTGAAGACGCCTAATAACGGAACCGTCAGGTTGTCAAAGCCTAAAGGCGAAAAGGACTCGGCCAACGTAACAGCAGCGGCCACGACTAAAGCAGCCCAAGCCAATGAAGTCAGCTGCAGAGGATACAGGCATGAAAAGAAAAGGAAGCCTACCTCAAGGCTTAAAAAGCTTGCCAGAAACATCGCCGTAGACCCCTCCACAGTTTTCTCCGCAAACACGCGGTACCGTGTTTTACCGTATTTTTCACCGACAAGCGCAGCGCAGGCGTCGCCGTAAGCCATGGGCAAAATGCCTGCAGCCATCACGTAGGGTTTAGACGCGAAGAACAACGCGAGAAGCGTGTACGAAAACGCGTAGTAGACGAGGCCTAAACCGTGACCGCTTTCCGCCAAGCCTGTTAACGCCTTCAAACGTTTACTCAAAGCAGGCGTCGGAGAACACGGTGAAGCCAGAAAAGTGACGAAGACAAAGGGCGCGGCAACCATCAGGGGAAAATTCACTGGAAAAACGTTCAAAGTGAAAAAAGGAATCAAGAAAGGCAGGTTACCCACGAGAACATGCAGGAGCTTACGCGAAGACTTACCTGAAAAACCGAAGAGGCTTGAAGCTTTCGCCGAGAAAACGATGCAGGCTAAAACATACACGTAGCACACTACGAGAAGAACCAAGTTCAGCAGCAACTCGTAACGAAGCATTTTACCTTCCCGACGCCTAAACACGACGGTTTTACATGTCGCCGCAGCTATGCCATAGTATTCCGTTGCATACGTTAATAACTTTTAGCCGTAAGTCCAGGCAGAAACAAGCTGCGAAAAACTCTTACTCGCGCTTCTTCAACGTTTCCCACGGTTTCCCATGAGAAAACAACGTGTGACCCAAAAAGTCCGCTCAAGCACAATTCTGCGTAACAGAGCAGGCGCAACCGTTAAGCGGCGACGAACAGGTTTATGAAAGAAAAAGAAGAGGACGTTTAAGCTTGCGATGAAACAGCCAGCTCATTCAATCGGGATTTTCTTTCCTTTCAACGGCTGCTTCAGAGGCACCGTTATGTTGAGCAGCCCGTTTTCAAACTTTGCTTTAGCCTCGTCTTCCTTCACTGGATGCGCAAGAATGAAGCAGCCTGCGAAGACTAGGTTCTCGCGGGTTCCCTGGATGCAGAAGCTCTGTTCAGTCATGGAAAGCGACACGTTCTCTTTTTTGACACCTGGCAGCTCTACTTGAATATAGTAGGCTTCCTCGTCATGGTCGATGCAGGCTTCAGGCGTGGCTACAGGCACAAGCTTCTCCTCAGGCTTTTCTTTAGCAATGGTTTTCTTGGGCAAAAAACCGCCTCCACCAAAAACTCAGTAAATAAATGTGTTTCGCAGCCTAAAAAACTTTTTTGCAACGGCAAGGCACGTCTTCAACGCTGCATGCAGCGTTTACACAGCGGAAGAGCTTAATTGTGCATGCTGTAAACCTAAAGACTGGAGATTAAGGTTTGAAGACGCTTGTGTTTGTTGGCTTAGGCTTGCATGATGAAAGAGGCATTTCACTCCGCGGTGTCGAGGAGGCGCGTTCCGCCGACACAGTGTTCGTTGAGCTTTACACAAGTGTAATGCCAGGCTTCTCTCTGGAAAGACTTGAAAAGCTCCTAGCGAAACCCGTGCGCCAACTTACAAGGCGAGAAGTTGAGGAAGAAGGCGCACGAGTGATTCTTGAAGCGGCAGAGAAGGGGAAAGCAGTGTTTCTTGTTCCAGGAGACCCCTTCGTCGCCACGACGCATCTGTCGCTGCGTGTTGAAGCCGAGAAACGCGGCGTAGCTACGCGTGTCGTGCACAGCGCTTCCGTAGCTTCATCCGTAATAAGCCTTTCAGGCTTGCACAACTACAAGTTCGGAAAGACCGTTACGGTTCCCTTCGCTGAAAACTTTTCTGAGACGCCGTACACGGTTATCGCACAGAACAAACACTCAGGTTTGCACACGCTGTGCCTGTTAGACATCAACGTGGAGGAGAAAAGGTTCCTGAGCGTCAACGAGGCTTTATCATCCCTGCTGAAGGTTGAAGAGAAACGGCGGGAGGGCGCCGTGACGCTGGAAACGCTTGCCGTCGCCGTGGCCAGGGCAGGAAGCGACATGCCACTGTTGAAAGCAGGCTACGTCGCGGAGCTTCAAACACAGGACTACGGAGACCCGCCTTACAGCCTCGTTTTCCCAGGTAAACTACATTTCACCGAGGCTGAAGCACTCGTCACGCTTGCACACGCACCGCTACAGGTGAGGAGCGAAGCACATTGACGGCTGAAACGCTTGCGTCAAAATACATTCGCGCCGTAGAAGACTGCCTGAAAAAGATTAAGCCCGCCGCATGCCCCGTCGCGTTGGATGCTGAACGCGTAAGGCTTATACTAAGCCAGGCGGAAGCCTACTTGGAAGACGCTAAATACTACATGCGCCGGAAAGAATACGAAACAAGCCTGACAGCCATCGCGTACAGCGAAGGCCTAATTGATGCGTTGAAGCTGGCGAACACCATAATAATAAGTCAAAACGCAACGCGGGAAACTCGTCCAAACGCAAAGTATGACTCATCGTAGACAGGTTGGAAAGCGCTGTGCAGCCATGCTGTTGCCGTCACCGTTTCAGTATGGAAATGAACGCCACAATCAGGAAGGCGACGCCTGCGAGAAACAGGCTTCCCGTGAGAAGCCAGACGACGAAGGCGATGACGGCAGCTGGAAGAATGAAGAGAAGCATTTTGACCAGCAATATGATTATGGCTAAGCCAACAACTACAAGCAGCAACAATATGGCTAAATCGTAAACAGCGGGTAAACCAAGCGAGAAACCGTTGAAAGGCATAGCTAACCACTTGTCCACACTCTTTTTTTACGCGTGCACAATATTTAAGTTTTAACAGGGCAGTTGCACCCGGCGAAGCACGCTGCAACGCGAATTAGAGCCGCAAGCAGAGGCCTTTCAGCTTAATTGTTTGCCTATGCCTATTGAGGTACATGAACAACGGTGAAGACGCTTGAAAAACTGGCGGCAGCCACGTTTCTTCTCAGCCGCGGCGAAGCACGTTAGCTGCTGGTTGCAGGCGGGAAAATCTTAAATGAGTATGCTCGTTCATGTACGTGTTAAGTCGGCGTGTTTCATGCTTAAGCCACGTGAAACCGTGGAAAAGTGAAGCCTGCCGGAAACTTCATGCGGGTGATCAGGGTGGATAGAAAACGTCGTGTGGTGCTTGCGTCAGGAGTGTTCGACCTTCTGCATCTGGGTCACGTTCGGTTTCTAGAGGAGGCGAAACGCGCCGGCGGCGAGAAGGCGGAGCTCATAGTGATTATTGCCCGGGACAAGACTGTGGAGAAAACGAAGGGAAAGAAGCCTATCATGCCTGAAGAGCAGCGTCGTGCACTGGTGGAATCGCTTAAAGTCGTGGACGCAGCGGTTCTGGGGGCTGAAGACTTCGACGTAGGCAAAGTCATAGAGAGAATCAAGCCTGACGTGGTCGCGTTAGGCTATGACCAAGAAAGGATGGAACAGCGCGTGCGCGAATACGTTGAAAAGCACGGTTTACCCGTCAGCGTGGTTCGCATTCCCAAGTTCGGCGAAGACGAGTTAAGCAGCTCGTCGAAAATCAAACAGCGGATCATTGAAAACTACAGCAGGTGAACATGAACGAGCCGTCAACCGTCGTTTCCGCTGACCTACTTCCTCATCGCCGTTAACCTTTTGGTCTACGCGTACACGTCTATTGCAGGCGGAAGCTTCGCCGAGACAAGCCAGCGAATGCTAATCCTCTACGGGCAAGTCAACGGGCTTGTGCTGTACGCAGGCTGGTACTGGCAACTTCTAACCTCAATGTTCGTCCACGTCAGCATCGTCCACCTTGCTGGAAACATGCTTTTCCTCCTCATCTTCGGACTGAGAGCTGAAGACATGTTCACCACGACTGAATACGCAAGCGTGTACCTCCTCAGCGGATTAATGGGCAACCTGCTCTCACTTGTTTTCCTACCGTTAAACGTGCCCTCCGCAGGCGCTTCAGGCGCCATCTTCGGCGTATTCGGCGCATGCATCATCTATTCCAGACGCACACTCAGGCAATCCATCATGGGCGCCTTGATCTACGCGTTCTTCCTACTGATGCTTAGCTCAGGCCCAAACGTGAACATCCTTGCGCACATGGGCGGCTTGGGCATGGGGCTGCTAATCGGCTACCTAATCGCCGCCAAACGTCCACCAACAATTGAATATCAATGGCGCTACACACTTTGACCGCGGCGTCACAAACAACGCGTGCAAGCAGCGTTGAAGATGCAGGCTTCAGCTGGCACAGTTCCATTTTTTGCAGCAGCCTGTTTTGTTCAACGGCGGCTTCGCCCAGGTTGACGCCTGTGTCAACGGGCGAAACAGCGTTTTTCATGGGTTCTTAGCGTTGCAGGCTGGTAAAGCTTTTTATAGCGCATTCCCATGTGTGCTGGTGTCACAGTAACTCATGTAACAATAAAGCTGTTGTAGCTTTTGAGTTGAATGCATGTAGAGTTCTTGTGGCAGGAGAAACAGGTAAAATGGAATATGAATCATTCAGAGACCTGCCGCTTAGCGGTGAGGTTTTAAAAAGCATCGAGGAGCTTGGGTTTACAAGGCTTTTCCCAATTCAGGCTCGGGCAATCGGGCCGCTTCTTGAAGGAAAAGACGTTATTGGGCAGGCGCAGACGGGCACAGGTAAAACCGCAGCCTTCGGCGTTCCATTGGTTGAACGCGTGGACCCCGCGGTTAAACGTGTTCAGGGGCTTGTGCTTGTTCCAACCAGAGAACTGGCCGTTCAGGTTGCAGCAAACCTGAAGCTTTTTGCGAAGTACTCGCGCGTGAAAGTTCTCGCTGTTTACGGCGGGGAATCGCTTGAGAAGCAGATGCGCGAGCTCGAGAATGGAGTACACATCGTTGTCGGAACGCCTGGACGCGTCATCGACCTGATCAGAAGGCGCGTGTTAGACCTGCAGTCAGTCAGGGCGGTGGTGCTCGACGAAGCAGACCGCATGCTGGACATGGGGTTCATAGAGGACATCGAGTACATTCTTTCGAAGGCGCCGTCGAACAGGCAGACAAGTCTTTTCTCAGCAACCATAGACGGCACAGTCATGAAAGTTTGCAACAGGTACATGAGGAGCCCGATGAAGATACTTGTCAGCAAAGACGAAATCGCCCTGACGCAGATGAGACAGTACTACACGGTTGTTAACCCATACAGCAAATTCGAAACCCTATGCGAGATTCTTAGCCAAAACAGCGTGCACAAAGCCATAGTCTTCTGTAGAACACGCAGAGAAACAAACACCGTTGCAGGCAAGCTTGTGAAGAAAGGCTACAGGGTTCAAGCGCTCCACGCAGGCTTCACGCAGCCGCAGCGAGACCGCGCCATAAACGCGTTCAAGACTGGACGCGTCAACCTGCTCGTAGCCACAGACGTGGCTGCGCGTGGGCTGGACATTCAAGGCATCACACACATAATAAACTACGATGTGCCCTCCGAAGCGCTTGTATACTTCCACAGAATAGGCAGAACTGCCCGTGTCGGCGGCGAAGGAACCGCCATTACACTCGTAGGCTACGGGGAAATGACTGATTTCGAGAATATAAAAGCCCTAACCAAAACCACAATTCAAGAAATAGCTTAGCCACGAAGCTTCCACGCTGGCCAGCTTCAGCCAGCGTTTTTCCTTAAACCACTAACCATAAATGGGTCGACGCCCATTCAAGTGTGAGGTTAAGACTAAGTTAATGTACAGAGACCCTGTGTGTGGCGCAGTTCTCGACGAGAATACGGCTAAGTTCAAAATAACGTACGAAGGCGAAACCATACACTTCTGCAGTTTAGCCTGCAAGAAAAAATTCAAGAGACACCCGCAGAAATTCCTGAAATAGACATGTCTTTAAAGAATGGAAACAGGCTTGCGCGGTGAACAACGCCGCGACGCAACTGCGCATACGCTCAGCTGGACGCTGCATGTTCCTGCAGAATTCAGACCAACTCTCGTTTTAACATTTACATGCGGCTTTAACACTGTGCACATCAGGGGGCGAAGCTGGCGCAAGCTGATTTTAAGTGTGAACCTACGTTACGTTTCAAGTTTAAGCATTGAGCACGCCTAACAACGCGAGCAGTTGTCATCTTGGCTGGAAAAGCTATGGCAAGATGCCCTGTTAAAAATAAGCAGGTATATTCAGGTTACGTCGTTCCAGCTGTTTATGCTGCATCGTTTTTTCTTTTGGGCGCTTACAGTTTTTCTTCGGGTGAAATGTCCATGATCAGTAGTCCCGAGGCGGTTTTCGGGTAGAAGTCTGTGGATTTCTCTGGCAGTCTTTCGTGTTTCTGAGCGATGCGCCAGACGGTTTCCGGGCCTATGGGGTTGAGTAGGAAGGCAACGTTTGCGTCGCCGCTGTCCACGCGGTTCACAGCGTCTTTTGTCCAGCGTTCGTAAAGTATGTCTTCATCCAAGTTGAGTACGCCCGTGTTCAGTACGTGGTTGAAGATAACGTCTCGGAGTATTACAACATCGAGTTTCCTGGTTTCTTCAGAAGTGTTTGAAGCGTGAAGCGGTGCAATCTGCGCGTGGCTTTTCAGCGTTAGCCCGTACGCTTTTCCACGCGTGTAGACGGCGAAGGCGTTTCTGCCCCTGTTGGCTGCAAGGTAGGCTTCGATGGCGGATACGCTGGGCTCAAGAGGCAGGATGTTGAAGAACATGTGCAGCCTGCTTAAATGCTCCGTTGTAAGTGTTACGCGTCTAAGCAGCCTGTGCGTAGGTAACACGACGAGCCCAGGTTCCTGGCACGAGACGAGGTAGCTCATGTGGAAGTTGAAGGCTGAGTCCCATGTCCAGTTCGTTGACGCACGCATTTCGTCTCGGTATTTCAGGGCGCTTTCGTACCTGTGATGCCCGTCGGTTATTACAAGCGTTTTGTCCTGCATGATTTTCTGGAGGCTGGAAACCACGTTCATGTCGGCTACTTGCAAGACAGTGTGTTTTACGCCGAACGAGTCTTGCACGGTTATGATAGGCGCAGCGCTTGCGGCTTCGCTGAGAACGCGGCGTGTTTTGCCTTCAGGGTCAGAGTACATGAAGGAGATGGGTTCAAGGTTTTTCTTTACAGCGCGCATCATGTTCAGCCTGTCCTGCTTCGGCATGTTGTACGTGACTTCATGCGGAAAAACGGTGTTTTCGCTGAAGTCGTACAGGCGGCAGGCTGCGACCACTCCTGTACGCGTGTAGGTTTCCCCGTTCACGGTGAAGGCTTGTGTGTAAACGTAGACTGCGGCTGCCTCGTCCTTTGCAAGTATGCCTTCCAGCAGCCAGTTTCGGACGCGCTGCTGCGCCGCTTCATACCTGTTTTTTTCGGTTGGCAGGATGACGCGGCAGTAGTTGTACGGTGACCGCGCGTAGTATTCCCGCTGCATCTGCGGCGTAATTTTGTCGTATGGCTGCGTTATCAGGTTTTCAAGTTCTCCTGCCTTTGCAGTGTACCGTATCGCCCTGAACGGTCTTATGTCCACCATAAGTGTCAGCTCTCGTGTGCCTCAAGGGCTTCGATTACTTTTTCGGCAACTTCAATGCTTGTCCGCTGCTGTGCTTCATACGTCTGGGCGCCTACATGCGGCGTCGCGATGACATTCTCAAGCCTGAACAGTTTGCTCACGCCCGGAGGCTCCTGCTCAAAAACGTCCAGTGCAGCGGCTTTAACTTTGCCTTGGACAAGCGCTTGGTAAAGCGCTTCATGGTCAACCACGCCTCCACGTGAAGTGTCGACGAGCATGACGCCTTCCTTCATCAAGTTGAATTCGCGTGTGGAAATCATGTGCCATGTCTGCGGCGTTAAGGGTACGTGTATGGAGATGAAGTCGGCTCTTGGAAGCATTTCTTCGAGGGGAACGAACTTTCCGTCGGCGCATGCGTCGACGGCGAGCACGTTCATGCCGAAGGCGAGGGCTAAACGCTCAACCGTTTTGCCGATGCTTCCGCAGCCGACTATGCCAAGCGTTTTGCCTTTCAACTCGACGCCCATAAGCGCGTCTTTAACCCATTTTCCCTCGCGCAGCGTGTTCGTTCCATCCACGATTTTCCTCGCAAGCGCAAGCATATGCGCCATGGTTAGCTCAGCCACGCTGACGGAAGCTACGTGAGGCGTGTTCACCACACGGATGCCTCTCGCGCGGGCTTCTTCAAGGTTAACGTTGTCCAAGCCCTCGCCTGCTCTGCCAACAACTTTAAGCTTCACCGCTTTCGAAAGCAGTTCGGCAGTTACGCGTGTTGCGGAGCGAACAATTATCGCGTCGTACGCGGCGATGACGCTGAGCAACTGCGCTTTAGGAAGCTGCCACCCACGTGTGACCGTGTAGCCCTTGTTTTCCAATAGCTTGATGCCTTCTTCAGCTATTGGGTCGCACACGAGAATACGCGTCATGCTCAGGAGAGCTCCCAGGCCTCGTCGATGCATGCGAGAAGCGCCTGTATGCCTTCAAGCGTCCACTCGCCCATGTGCCCGATGCGGAAGGTTTTCTCTGCAAGTTTTCCATACCCGTTCGAGATAAGGTAGCCTTTCTCAGCCAGTTTCTCGTTGAGTCCCTTAACGCTTTTGCCAAGCGTGTTCCGGATGCAGGAAACGGTTATCGACTCATAGCCAGGTTCAGGAAAAAGCTCAAAGTGTTTCCGCGCCCATTTCTGCGTGTACTCAGCCATATCCCTGTGCCGCTGGTACACACGGTCGTATGTTTCCTCGAGAAGCATATCCATACGTTTGTCCAAGGCGTAAAGCAACGAAATGTTCGGTGTGAAAGGCGTCTGATGCTTAGCTTCAAACTCGAAGATTTCCACTAGGTCCGTGTATGTACCGCGGCACGGCACGGTTTTAGCACGTTCCACAGCGCGGTCGTTTACAAGCGCCACGGTTAAGCCTGGCGGAAGCGCGAAGCACTTCTGCGTCGACGCAAAAATAATGTCGCAGCCAATCTCTGACGGCAAAGTCCTGTCGCCCGCCATTGCGGAGACACTGTCAACCGCGTAGATAACGTCAGGATAGTCCCGCCTGACTAGCTTGCCGATTTCCACGATTGGGCTACGCACGCCCGTCGACGACTCGTTGTGGCAGACAGTCAACGTGTCATACTGGCCTGAGCCAAGCTTCTCGGCGACCATACTGGGCTTAACAGCTTTACCCCATTCAACCTCAACGAAGTCCACATCTTTACCGCACGCCTTAATCGTTCGGGCGAACCGTTCCGAGAAAGCACCGTTGACGCAGGCCAACGCTTTCCGCTTGACAACGCTGCGAGCGACAATGTCAAACCACAACGTGCCCGACGACGTCGTCACAGTAGGCTTACAGTCATCGGGTAACTCGAAGAAACGACTTATCTTCGCCGTTAAGCCGCCGTAAAACTCCTGAAAAGCCTTCTCCCTGTGCCCGATAAGCGGCCGAGCCTGCTCATACAGCACTTCGAAGCTTACTTCAGTCGGACCTGGAATCAACAGCCTACGGTGAAAACCGTTGACTTCAGGCTTAACGAACAAGCTTTTTTCACCCGCAGACGGTTTACCTGAGTTGCACATGCTCATTCACACCACACACCCAACACACGGGTCAACAAGGCAGCACCACCGCACACAAGCAACCTGTAACTTGTTAACGGTTAACTGCGGCTCACTGCTGTCCGCTTCCAAAATTGCTGGAAGCCCCGCCACAAGCAGCCAACGCGTGGAGGCATGAAAAGCCATGAAACGTAGGTGCATGCACAGTTAACCACAAGAGCATGTAGTTTCAGCCCATAAAAATATAAAGCTTATGTTGCCACA
>Ga0315298_1000154_pt1 | contig 135601 bp, 120 predicted proteins | sample WHS_1_MG_FD_203077 | JGI IMG/M metagenome (GOLD analysis project Ga0315298, IMG submission 203077) | Extremophilic microbial mat communities from Washburn Hot Springs, YNP, Wyoming, USA - WHS_1_MG | ecosystem: Environmental > Aquatic > Thermal springs > Hot (42-90C) | place: USA: Wyoming...
TGCCTTGAAAACTCCAGGGGTTCGGGGGCGGCGCCCCCGACTCCAAACGGACATTTTCCCTGAGCAATTAGCGGTCATAATCGCTGAGCAGTAACAGCAGTGTTTGACGCGGGTACCGTTCACGTGCAAAATACCCGGAGCGGCCCGCGGACTGGGTCGCACAACGGGAGGAATCTGCCAGCGAATGCCAACTATAGAGAGATCGATAGTGATCGAAGCACGGGTCGAGGAGGTGTTCCGGTTCGTAGCTGACTACAGAAACACACCACTGTACCAGCGACAGTTCTCACGGTTCGAGAGGGTCGGCCCCGTGTGCCACGGGACCGGCCTCACCCTGGACGCGCACGGCCGTTTCAAGGGGGTCCCGGTGCACGCGAGGTTGCGGGTAATCGAGTTCATCGAGAATCAACGGATCGTGTCGACCTCGGTGAAGGGTCTCAAGAGCGAGGCCGTGTGGAGCTTCACGCCCATGGGATCGGCAACCCGCGTGACCTTCAAGGCAACCTACGCCTGGCCCATACCGCTGCTCAGCGGGGCGCTTCGCAGAGTCCTGATCGGCGAACTGGAAGAGGCAGCTGAGTCCTCGTTGCGGGAGCTCAAGCGGCTGGTCGAAGGGGCTCGAGAACGCGTCCCCAGCGGGATCGCCGCATTCTGAGCATTCTGAGAAGAAGGTCTCACACTGCCTTGCTGAGCAGCTCGCGCCCCGCGGAAACGAAGCCGTGGGAGCGGTAGAAGTCCAGCGCGGGCGCCGTCCTGGGAGAGACCACCTCCACCGACCGAATTCCCTGGGCCTCGCGGCCTCGGGCCAGGCAGTGTTCCAGCAGCATGGTCCCAATCCCGTGGCGCTGGAGGCGGAAATCCACTCCAAGCTCCTCGATTCGCATGACCTTCCCCGACCACCAGGTGTGGTAGCTGCAGAAGGCGAACCCCACCACCCGGCCCTGCTGCTCTGCCACGAAGCAGCTCTCGGCGCAGGCCTTCCAGAACTCCCGCAGGCGAGCGAGGGCGCTCTCGTAGGTCCAGGCCTCCTCATAGGGAGGCGCCGCGAAGATCTCGGCATACAGCTGCGCTATGCGGGAGAGGTCTTCCTCTCGGACCGGTCTGATCTCCATGCCGCTGCTCCTTACCATGAGCACCCGTCGCCGGGCATGCACGGTGCAACGGCGCACCGAGGGGAACCGGGGAACAGCCTATTAGAGACCGAGGCGCCCCGTTTGTCAAGGCCCGAATCGCTATGCTATACTTGCACCGACTCGAAAATGATACGGTATGGATACCCAGAATCCCCAGGAGGTTTGTCAAGGTGCCGCTAACGAAGGAGGAGAAGCAGGCCACTCTGGAGAAGTTCAGGACTCACGAGAGCGACACTGGCTCGTCAGAGGTGCAGATTGCGCTTCTGACCCGCCGGATCGATCAGCTGGTGGAGCATCTGAAGGTTCACAAGCACGACCACCACTCGCGGCGTGGGCTCCTCATGCTGATCGGACAGAGGCGTCGTCACCTGGCCTATCTCAGCCGGAAGGACAATCGCAAGTACCAGGCGCTGATCGCGGAGCTCGGGCTTCGCAAGTAGACGCCGCGCACCTTGGGTTCTTAGCTGGCAAGGGGGGAGTTCTGGGCCTTTTTCAGAGGAGAGGTAATGGCGGAGATCTTTGAAACCGTCGTGGGTGGTAGGCGGCTCTCTATCGAGACCGGGAAGGTGGCCGGCCTCGCAGATGGAGCCGCGATGGTTCGCTATGGTGACACTATCGTCCTCGGCACCGCGGTCAGTTCCGATCAGCCCCGCGAGGGGGTCGACTTCTTTCCCCTGACCGTCGACTACGAAGAGAAGATGTACGCCGCCGGGAAGATTCCCGGCGGTTTTATCAAGAGAGAGAGCCGGCCCAGCGAGCAGGCCATCCTGGCTGCCAGGCTGACCGACCGCCCCATCAGGCCGCTCTTCCCCAAGTCCTACCGCAACGACGTGCAGGTTATTCTCACGGTGCTCTCGGCGGACCAGGAGAACGATCCTGCTATAGTGGGCACCATCGCAGCGTCAGCAGCCCTTTCCATCTCGGACATCCCCTTCTTCGGGCCCGTTGCTGCGGTGAAGGTGGGCTACATCAACGATGAGTTCGTCCTGAACCCGACACTTCCCCAGATGGCCTACAGCAAGCTGGATCTGACGGTGTCGGGAACAGCCGATGCCGTGATGATGGTCGAGGCTGGCGCGCAGCAGCTCTCGGAGGAGATCGTACTGGAGGCCATCCAGTTCGCCCACAGGGAGATGCAGCCCATCATCGAGCTTCAGCAGAGGATGATCGCGGCCATCGGGAAGCCGAAGCGTCCCTACGCGGAGATCGAGATCCCAGAGGAGACCAGGGCGGCGGTGATCGCCCTAGTCAAGGATCGGCTGCCCGCCGCCGTCAACAACCCCGACAAGGCGGCCCGCGAGGAGGCAACCAGCCTCCTGAAGCAAGAGGCAATCGAGACCCTGATGGAGTCTCACGACCCGGTGATGGTGGCCAAGGTCTTCGACGAGCTGCACAAGGCCGAGGTCCGAACGGCTATCCTGGAGCGCGGGATCCGGCCCGACGGGCGCGGCCTGAAGGACATCCGGCCCATCAGCACCGAGGTGGGACTTCTCCCGAGAACGCACGGCTCTGGCCTGTTTACACGTGGGCAGACGCAGGCGCTGTCGGTGGCCACGCTGGGCTCCGCCGGGGATGAGCAGATCATCGACGGGATCGGCCTGGATGTATCCAAGCGCTACATGCACCACTACAACTTCCCCCCCTTCTCGACAGGGGAGGTGCGCCCCCTCCGGGGAGCGTCCCGCCGGGACATTGGGCACGGCCATCTGGCCGAGCGGGCTCTGGCAGCCGTGATCCCGGACGAGTCGGAATTCCCTTACACCATCCGGGTCGTGTCGGAGATCCTCTCTTCCAACGGATCGACCTCCATGGCCAGCGTGTGCGGCAGCACCCTCGCTCTGATGGACGCGGGTGTGCCCATCAAGGCGCCGGTGGCGGGGATCGCCATGGGGCTGGTCATCGGCCAGGATGGGCGATATGCCATCCTCACCGATATCCAGGGCCTGGAAGACGCCCTTGGGGATATGGACTTCAAGGTCGCCGGCACCGAGCAGGGCATCACGGCTCTGCAGATGGACATAAAGGTCAAGGGCATCACGCCGGAGATCATGGGCAAGGCCCTGGAGCAGGCCCGCGAGGCCCGGCTGCAGGTGCTGAGGATCATGCAGCAGACGATCTCACAGCACCGCCCAGAGCTCTCCCCCTACGCCCCCCGGATGGTGAAGATACAGATCAACCCGGAAAAGATCCGCGAGGTTATAGGCCCCGGGGGTAAGATGATCAGAAAGATCATCGAGGAGACCAAGTGCACAATCGACATCGAGGATGATGGCACCGTGATCATCGGGTCGACGGTCAAGGAGAACGCGGAGAACGCCATCAAGATGATCGAGCGACTCACGCGCGAGGTGGAGGTCGGCCAGACCTACACAGGGACCGTGACCCGGATCCTGCCGTTCGGCGCTTTCGTCGAGATACTGCCCGGCAAAGAGGGGCTGATCCACATCTCCGAGCTGGAGGAGCACAGGGTCGCCAGGGTCGAGGATGTGGTCAACGTGGGGGATGAGGTGACCGTGGTGGTTACCGAGATCGACCGCCAGGGCCGCATCAACCTGTCCCGCCGGCAGGCCCTTCCCGGCGCCAAGCCCCGGCCGCCCGCGGCGGCGGGTGCGCCGCGGGGCGGCACTCTTGCTGGGCGTCCCAGGGGGCACGAGGGCGAGGGTCGGCCACCGGAACGGCCGCACCGCCCCGAAAGGCGGGAACCCCGCGATGGTCCAGAGGGTCCTCGGCGGCCTTTCGGCGGCAGTCGCTAGCAGTGCAGTAGATCCGGGGCGGGGCGCATTCCTGCGCCCCGCCCATCCCCAGCCCCAGCGGGCACCCCTCTTCACCCAATCCTGCGACTCTCTTAGGAAAGCCACCTTACAGACGTCTTGCAGCAAGGGAGGGCCGAATAGGATGGCAGCAAACGCCCCCATCAAGGTCGTGGTCACCGGCGCCCTGGGAAAGATGGGCAAAGAGGTTGTCGCGGCCGTCTGCGCCGATCGGGAGCTCGACATGGCCGGCGCCGTGGACAGGAAGGCTGTAGAGGAGTACCTTTCGCTGCCCGGCGGACAGGGTCTGATACCGATAAGCAGAGAGCTCGAGCCGATGCTGCTCAGGGTCAAGCCCACCGTGATGGTGGATTTCACTACCCACGAGGCGGTCATGGACAACGTGAGGTGCGCACTGAGCCACCGCGTGGTCCCAGTGGTGGGAACGACTGGGCTATCCCAGCAGGACCTGAAGGAGATCGAGAGTCTCTGCAGCAAGCACGACACCGGCGCGATCGTGGCGCCCAACTTCGCCATCGGCGCCAATCTGATGATCCATTTCGCCCGGATCGCGGCCAGGTTCTTCCCCGCCGCGGAGATCACCGAGCTGCATCACGAAGCCAAGGCCGATGCACCCTCCGGCACGGCCATGAAGACCGCGGAGGAGATGGCCAAGGCTCGGGGAACGAGATTTGAAGAAGGGCTGACCAGTAAGATGACGCTCGAGGGCGCCCGTGGTGCGGAGCTGCAGGGGATCCACATCCATAGCGTTCGCCTGCCCGGCTTGGTGGCGCACCAGGAGGTGCTCTTCGGCGGACAAGGCCAGACCCTGCTGATCCGCCACGACTCCATCAGCCGTGAGTCCTTCATGCCGGGCGTGATCATGGCAATCAAAGAAGCACCAAGAACAAAGGGCCTCATCTACGGCCTGGACAGGCTGATGGGGCTCCAATGAGGTGATCATTATGTCAGGAGTGCGAGTAGCCATACTTGGCGCGACCGGGATGGTCGGCCGCGAGTTCATCAAGATACTCCAGCAACGGGCGTTTCCCATCTCGGAGCTTCGCCTGCTGGCCTCCGATCGCTCGGCCGGGAAGACCGTTTCCTTCGCGGGCGAGGAGATCGTGGTCGAGGAGACCTCGCCCAACTCCTTCAAAGGGATAGACATCGTGCTGGCCTCGGCCGGTGCCGAGATCAGCCGCGAGTTCTCCCCCATCGCGGCCTCTGCAGGGGCGGTCGTGGTGGACAACAGCCGGGCTTTCCGCATGGAGCCCGATGTTCCCCTCGTGGTCCCCGAGGTGAACCTGGATGACGCCAAGGAGCATCACGGCATCATAGCCAACCCCAACTGCTCCACCATTCAGATGGTCGTGGCACTCTATCCCATACACCAGGTCAACCCCATTCGCAGGGTGGTGGTAGACACCTACCAGGCAGTATCGGGCACCGGATCCAACGCCGTCGACGAGCTGATGGACCAGAGCCGAGCGGTCCTCAACGGGGGAGCAGCCGAGCCGAAGGTCTATCCGCACCAGATAGCCTTCAATCTGTTCCCTCACATCGAGCCGTTCCAGGAGAACGGCTACAGCCGTGAGGAGATGAAGATGCTGCACGAGACCCGGAAGATAATGCATGCCCCGGACATCCTGGTGTCAGCTACCACCGTTCGAGTACCCGTGGCTATCGGCCACTCCGAGGCGGTGCACATCGAGCTGACCGAGCCCATGACCCCCGAGGAGGCTCGAGAGATCCTGTCCAAGGCTCCCGGCGTGGTGGTGATGGATGACCCTGCCAACAACATCTACCCGACTCCGTGGTTCGCGGCGGGACGGGACGAGACCTTCGTGGGGAGGATCCGCAAGGACATCTCCCACCCCACTGGGCTCGCCATGTGGATCGTCGCCGACAACATCAGGAAGGGAGCAGCGCTGAACGCCGTGCAGATCGCGGAGGCGCTGGTGCGGAACGGCTGGCTGTAGGGGCACCAACTCCAAGAACAGCTCTGGTGTGCTGAATGGACACAGTGAAGCGAATCGCAGTAGAGAAGGGGGACAAAACATGACAGACTTCGGACGCGTCCTCACGGCCATGGCGACCCCTTTCGACGAAGCAGGCCAGGTCGACTACCAACAGGCTCGCAGGCTGGCGGTCGCCCTCATCGAAAGCGGCTCCGACGGCCTGGTGGTAACAGGAACCACAGGGGAGTCACCCACACTCAGCGCGGAGGAGAAGCTGAGGCTCTATTCCGAGGTGCGGGATGCTGTGGGCAGCCGGGCCGCGGTGATAGCCGGCACCTGCAACTACAACACCGCGGAGAGCATCGAGCTGAGCTTGGAGGCCCAGAAGCGGGGCGTGGACGGCATCCTGGGGACGGTGCCGTACTACAACAAGCCTCCGCAGGACTCCCTCTATGAGCACTTCCGCAGCATCGCGGAGGCTGTCCCGCTTCCAATGATTCTGTATAACGTCCCGACCAGGACGGTCACCAACATGCTGCCGGATACGACCATCCGGCTAAGCCAGATCCCCAACATAGTCGGGATCAAGGAGGCCAGCGGAAACCTCGACGGGATCGCCAAGATCATCGAGAACTCACGGCCCGGCTTCCGTGTGTGGAGTGGCGACGACAGCAGTACCCTGCCGATACTGGCCATAGGCGGCTACGGCATAGTGAGCGTCGCCAGCCACCTGGTGGGAAAGCAGATCCAGAGGATGATCGCCCACTTCCTGTCCGGCGAGGTGGAGGCGGCGGCCAAACTCCACCGCAAGATGCTGCCGCTGGTGAACGCCCTCTTCGTGACCACCAGCCCTATCCCGCTCAAGTACGCCCTGAACAAGATCGGGTTCCGGGTCGGCAAGCCACGGCTGCCCCTCACCGAGATCGACCCCAAGTCGGCAGCAGTCATGGATGCCGCTCTGGCCTCCACCACCATCGACCTGCCTGTCTGATCCAGCCAAGCCGGGCCAGGGCAGGGACGTGATCCCGCCCTGGCCCCTCATGCCATCGATGCTGCTAGCGGATCCATGGCACTTCCCGACGACCTCGACAGCGGGGTCGGGCGCCTCCGAGCGGTCCTATGCATTCCGTGCGCACAACCGAAGTGTCCGGGCTCGAGCCGGATTCATACCGAAGCTGCTGCTGGACAACGAGAGACGCCAGCTCCATGACTATCTCTTCTGGGGGTCGGCGGCTGAAACGGGGAAGTACTGCTCGATCTTCCATCGGAAGGCGGCCAGCGTGTCGGTCCCGCTGATCCTGACCCGGGGTAGCGCCATGATCTTGCCCCTTTCATGCACGGCGCCCGGCCTGGTGGTGACCGCCACCAGGTAGCCGGCCCTGGCCGCCGCCGCCTCGGCATCCAGGTTGAAGGCGCCCCCAGGGTAAGCCAATGCCCTCACGGCAACCCGCAGGTTCGACTCCAGATCCTGTCGGGACTGCACCAGCTCCCTGTCCCGCATGGCCCCGGTGGTCGTGGTCAGGTCCACATGCCCGATGGTGTGTCCCCCTATCTCCATGCCCGCAGCGGCCAGTTCCTTCAGGTTGGCCCACGTCATGTAGTCGGCCCTGCCGAGGAAGCCGGTGGGAATGAAGAAGGTAGCCTTGGCCCCGAATCGGGTCAGGATGGGGAACGCATACGAGTAGCAGTCGGCATAGCCGTCATCGAAGGTGAGAACCACGGCTCGGGGCGGCAGCTCCCGTCTTCCCTGCAGATACAGCCACAGATCCATCATGGACACCGTGGCGATACCCCGCTCCTGTAGATAGCGAAGCTGCTGCTCGAGCTGGGCGGGAGGGAGGGTAAGCTCGCTGGCAAACTGGCCCGCGGTCTGAAAGTCGATGGGGCGAACGTGGTGGTACATCAGGATTGGAAGGAGCACGCTCTGCCTCGGCACGGGGCCACGGGTCAGCAGCACGGGTCTGCCACCGGGAGCGTCCGTGAGCCAGGCCCCTCGACTATCGTAGACTATCCCTCCGTCCGGGAGACTCTCCGATCTCGCCGTCAGCTCCAGGCCACGCCTCACACCGCTGGATGCCACCTGCCTCTCCGAAGCGAGAGGCGTGGGCTCGGGAGTGGACAGCTGGATCGCCGGCGAGGCGGCCGAATGCACGCCATCCGTCCGGGCATAGGGAGACAACGCGCCATGCGCCGCCGAGGCGACGAAGAGCATCATCCCGAAGAGGAAGACAGCTGAGAAACGGCCCAAGGGCAGACCCTCAACGAGATCGCATAGTACGATGGCGGGAACAGAACCTCGGAGGGAAGAACGAACGGCCACCCCAGCCGGAGGAATTGTATGGGAAGGCCTGGAAGTCCGTCAACCGCGGCTTCGAGCCGCCAACAGCAGCATCCCGATGGAGCTGGACAGTCCCACGAGGGAGATTAGCAGCCCCATCTTGAAGGAGTCTGGCTCGTAGGCGAAGCTCACCACGTGCTCGCCAGCCTCCAGCATCACCGCGCGTACGGCGAAGTCGGCTCGCAGCACTGCAACCTGCCTTCCGTCGATCCACGCCTTCCAGCCGGGATAGAAGGAATCGGCTAGAACCAGGAACCCCGGGCGATCCGTGGACACCTGAATGTCGACCCTCTCGGGCTCATCACGAAGGATGGAGACCTGATCGGCGCCCACTGATTCCGAAGGCACGAAGCCCACATCCTCTCCCAGCACCACCACGCGTCCCAGGTCCACGGTCCGCACAGCCTCCAACTGCTGCCCTTCGTCAGGCAGAACCAGGGCCTCGTGGACCACGCGGGCACGAGGCAGGGCTCGCGTGTTCACCAGGATTCGCGGGCCCGGTGGGCCGCCGGCGAGCGGCAGATCCTCCCAGCCTTCGTCAAGGCTGTCCCCCCTGCGGTCCACCACGGCGTAGCGGACACTCCAGGCCCCCAGCACCCTGCTGGAGGGAATGCTCCTGGCCTCCGCCTGCATCGTCAGGTCGGGCCTGTAGTCGGTGGAGCCCAGGATAACCTGCTTCAGCCGAGCGTAGTACCGGGTTGGGAGTAGCCCCCCATCGTAGCCGTCGAGACCGGCAAGTCCGAGGGTCATCAGGATGTTGGGGGTGAGGGAACCCTTCAGTTTGGCCGCGGTGATGCGCCATTCGGCCGCTGACCGATCCTCCGACGTCAGAGCTGAACCTACCGGGGTGGATTCCGCTACCGGCACCGAGGACCCGCCAGCAACGCTCAGCACGCGCCATGGCGGCGACTCCAAGAGAACCGAACGTAGCGGCACGGGATCGGCGAAAACCGCTGCCGGCGCGGGACGGTTGTACTCCAGCGGCTCCTTGGCCAGGTAGAGGTCTACCAGGAGAAGAGCCATCAGCAGCACTGCTACCAGCTTGGACGACGGGCGGGCTCGCACTGCCAGAGAGGCTGCCACGCCCGCGCCAGAGAACAGCCACCAGCTCAGCACGACCCTGGGAGCCGGGAGCATCAGCTCCGCACCCTGCACCCCTAGCCAGAGGCGCACTCCGACCGCCACCATTACGCCAGCCCCAAGCCAAAGTCCGTAACGCGCCAGCCAACTCCGTATGCCCTCCTCCGGCAGCCTGCTCCTCAGGGCATCGAACCCGATGCCCGAGAGCACCGAGACGGAGAAGTTGTAGGTGAAGAGCCACCTTGCCGGAGCACGAAAGTGGTCCAGCCCCGGCACGATCCAGTAAAGCCTGTCGTAGATCGGGGTCTCGTTCCCGAGGCTGAGAAGGAGCGATGCGGCAGCAGCGGCCGCAAAGAACCACTGATATGGAAGCTTCCTGCTCGATGTCAGCGCCGCAGGCACCAGAGCCAGCGACACCAACCCTGTAAAGCCGATGACCTCGATGTAGGGTGCGGCGTAGTAGAGCGGCAGCAGGCTGTCTCCTAGCTCCTTCAGGTGCACGGAATACACGACGGCGTCGGGAAATGGCATTCCACCGGCGCGGTACGACTCGCCAGCCAGCTCCAAGGTCGGCAGAAGCTGAACTCCAGCCACGGAGAGGCCCACCACCACCATGATCAGAAGGGCCACGAGGGGAGCGAGCCTGGCGACACCGAGGTGCTTGCTCGACCACGTCAGGAAGGCCGCAAAGGCCACCATCATCCAGCCACTGTAGTACACCAGCTGCGTGTGTCCGGCCAGGATCTGGCAGGTCAGCGCCAGCCCGCCGACGACCGCCGCAGCCAAGCTCCGCCCCGCCGAAGCCCTCTCCAGGCAGAGAAGCAGGACCGGCAGCCACACGGCGGCGTGAAGCTGGTTGAGATGGCCTACCTGGGCGCCCAGATAGCCGCTGAAGCCGAAGACGGCGCCACCCACCCAGGCGGCGCTTGGGCTCAGTCGGAGGGAGACCCGACCGAAGATGTACGCGAAGACGGCACCCAGGAAGATGTGCAGAACGACACTGTACCTGAGGGCATCCACCGTGGGCAGCAGGTAGAACAAGATGTCCAGCGGGTAGAGGGCGGCCGACTGGATATTCGCCAGAAGCGGAGCCCCCATGAAAATGGCCGGATTCCACAGCGGCAGCCGGCCATGGTGTACTGCATCCGCCAGGTACCACTTGTAAGGGTAGAAGTATGTGATCGTGTCGTAGCCGGCCGGTGCCATCCCCAATGCTGCTATCTTCCATAGGAACAGCACCGACATCAGTCCGTAGGACAGGATGGCAGCCAGGTCGTTTCTATGTGCTCGAAGCCGCTCCGCCTGCGACGTCCGCGAACCAGCGAAATGCACCTTCCATCCCTCGCTATCCACCGGGCACACGGAGCCAGACACCCTCCAGGGAGAATGCTACGGGGAAGACCCTTCAGCCCATCGGGACATCCACGGCGGGCAACTCTCGGGCCTCGGCCAGTATATCACGGAAGTGCAGCCTACCTGCCCCGTGCTGACGGCCGACGTGGGCCGTGCTATCATAGCCTGGTCGCCCGTCGGCCGCCATCGGGATCGCCGTCAGGCAGGGTCCTCGACAGCCCATGTTCTCTTGAGAGTGGACGGCGCAGTTGGGCGACCAAGAAGACATTTTGGCAACCGACCAGAGGGGCATCGAGCCTTCTGGCTGGATGTCACTCCAGAAAACCATGCCCGCAGGTCGATCCACATGGGACGACCGCACCCCGCGTGGGGACATCGTCAGTAAGCTCGAGGCGTTCTGCTGCCGCCTTCAGATCGAGGCGAAGATCAGTAATCATCTGGGAGTGCTGCTATGCCAAACGGCCACATGGGAAGAATACTCGAGGTGGACCTGGGAACCCGTAGCTACCGGATCCTGCCGCTGGACCAGGAAACGGCACGCAAGTATGTGGGAGGGAGTGGGCTGGCAGCCCATCTCCTTCTGGGCGAGGCCTCGCCTTCACTCGATCCCCTGAGCCCCGAGAACACCCTTGCCATGATGGCGGGGCCGTTGACCGGCACCATCGTTCCCACATCCAACCGATTCGCCGCGGTCGCGAAATCACCTCTCACGGGGGCTTTCGGCGAGTCCGACTGCGGAGGCAGCTGGGGCGGGGAGCTGAAGCGCGCGGGCTTCGACGGCCTCATAATTCGCGGGCGGGCGGACTCCCCGGTCTACCTGTGGATCAGCGACGACCAGATCGAGATCCGCGACGCCTTCAGACTTTGGGGAAAGGACACGTGGGAGACCGACGAGCTGATCAAGGCCGAAACGGACGATCGGGCCAGCGTGGCGTGCATCGGTCCAGGCGGTGAGAGGCTGGTGCGATTTGCCGCCATCATGAACGACGGCCGGGAGGGCCGGGCAGCAGGGCGAGCAGGGCTGGGCGCTGTGATGGGCTCGAAGCGGCTCAAGGCCATCGCCGTGCGCGGCACGGGAAGCGTCGAGGTCGCGGACGGTGCCGCGCTCAAGGCCTCTGTGAAGGAGTGGTCCCCGAGGCTCCGCCAGGGCGCGGAGGGGATGCACAAGTACGGGACGTCTGGTGGCACACCAACACACGACAAGATGGGGAACCTGCCGGAGAAGAACTGGCAGATGGGCTCCTGGCCCGAGGGGGCCGACAAGATCTCCGGCGTGACCCTGGCTAACAGGGGCATCCTCGTGGACACCTACGCCTGCCGGGGGTGCGTCATCGGCTGTGGACGCGTGGTGAGGATAGACGAGGGGCCATACGCCATGGAAAGGAGCGCCGGCCCCGAGTACGAGACGGTAGCCATGCTGGGGTCCAACTGCCTGGTGGATAACTTGGAAGCGATCTGCAAGGGCAACGAGCTCTGCAACCGATACGGGATAGACACGATCTCGGCGGGCGGCGTGATAGCCTTCGCCATGGAGGCGTTCGATCGTGGTCTCATCCCCAGCGAGCTGTCTGACGGCCTCGACCTCCGCTGGGGCAGTGCGGACGGGATGCTGGAGCTGATCCGGCAGATTGGCGAGCGCAGGGGGCTCGGCAGGCTGCTGGGCGAGGGCGTGCGCAGGGCATCGGCCGAACTGGGGCCGGCGACAGAGCCCTTCGCCTTGCACGTCAAGGGTCTCGAGCCCCCCGCTCACGACCCGAGAGGGTTCTTCGGCAACGCCGTCGCCTTCGCCACCTCGGCGAGGGGCGCCTGCCACCTTTCCTCCTTCGTCCACGCCTTCGAGCGGGTCCTTGCCATGCCCGAGTTCGGCTACGACGCGCCGGTCGACCGCTTCGCCTCCGAGCCCAAGCCTATGCTCGTGTTCAACGGCCAGAACCTGATGGGGATGTTCGACTCCCTCAAGGCGTGCAAGTTCCTGCTGTTCGGCGGAGCCAGAACCCCGCAACTGGTCGAATGGCTCAACCAGGTGACAGGCTGGGACATGGATCAGGGTGAGTTCCTGCGGACCGGGGAGCGGATCTTCAACCTAAAGAGGCTCTACAACATCCGGTCGGGACTCGATGGACGCGACGACACTCTGCCTCTCCGCTTCCGCACCGAACCCAGGCCAGACGGCAGCGCCGCCGGCAAGCTGCCGCCCTTCGAGCCCATGCTGGCGGAGTACTATCGGATCCGAGGTTGGGACAGCACAGGCGTACCCACTAGAGAGAAGATGGCGGAGCTGGGCCTGCTGTAGAGGTTGCGATTTGACGCCGGGGCGCCTGCTCTCAATAGTCATCGTATCCTTCAACACCAGAGAGCTGCTGCGCCGATGCCTTGCCTCCATCGTGGAGAACCCCCACCACCTGATGATTGGGGTTCCCACCATGGAGGCAAGGTGTCCCGAGCCCCATATCTCCTCTTTCGAGTGCGAGAGCCACCCGAAGCTCCCACTGGAGCTGATAGTCGTGGACAACGACTCCGCCGACGGCAGCCCGGAGATGGTGGAGCAATGTTTTCCTTCGGCAAGGCTTGTCCGCTCGGGCTCGAACCTCGGGTTCGCCCGGGCCACCAACCTCGGGCTTAGGGAGAGCAAAGGCGACCTGATCCTCCTCCTGAACCCGGACACCGAGGTGGTGGGAGGCGCGCTGGCCCAAATGGTCAGCTTCCTGGAGAACCACCCAGAGGTAGGGGTGGTGGGGCCCAGTCTCATCTACCCGGATGGACGTCCCCAGCACGCCGCCTTTCGCTTCCCCAATCTCTGGATGAGCTTCTTCGACTTCTTCCCTCTCAACCACAGACTGTACGACTCGAGTCTCAATGGAAGGTATCGTTCTCCTCGGGACGGAACGCCCTTCCACGTCGACCACCCGCTGGGCGCGGCCATGATGATCAGGCGGGAGGCCCTGGATGAGGTAGGCCTCTTGGATGAGTCCTTCTTCATGTACTGCGAGGAGATCGATTGGTGCCTCAGGGCCAGAAAGCTGGGGTGGAAGGTGTACCAGCTTCCCCTAGCCCGGATCATCCATCACTCGGCGCAGAGCACGTCCCAGTTTCGAGATGCGATGCTGGTCGAGCTTCACCGGAGTCGGTATCGGTTCTTCCGGAAGCACTACAGCCCGGCGTTCATATCGGCCCACAGGGCAATCACCCGTCTGGGACTAGCGCGTGAGATAGCTAGAGCCCTCTGGCTCTGGGCTCGCGGTCAGCTCAGCAGCGACGAGCTGCACCGCCGGCTGAGCGCCTTCAGGGCCATCTGGGAGATGTGAGATGCCGACCCTCTGCGGTGCCATCATCGCCCGAGATGCGGAGCGGACCATCGGCCGCTGTCTAGACAGCCTGGCATGGGCGGACTCGCTGCTGGTGGTGGTGGACGACCGCACCGTCGACGCCACCGCGGAGCTGGCGGTCCGCCACGGTGCGCGGGTGGAGGTGAGGCCCTTCCAGGACTTCGCCCGCCAGCGAAACGCGGCCCTCGAGCTTGCCGCGTCCGACTGGGTCCTCTTTGTGGACGACGACGAGGTGGTTACCCCTGAGCTGGCCGAGGAAGCGCGGCGCGCTGTGGACGCTGGAGAGCCCGACATCGCCGGCTACTGGGTTCCCAGGAGGAACATCCTCTTTGGGCGCTGGGTGCGCCACACCGGGTGGGGCCCGGACTATCAGCTCCGCCTGCTGAGAAGCCGCGACGCCCGCTATCGCGAGGACCGCACCGTCCACGAGCTCGTGGACCTCCATGGGAAGGCGGGGTATCTGTCTAGCCCTCTAGTTCATTACAACTACGCCACGCTGAAGGAGTTTCTCCACCGCCAGCGCCGCTACGCGCGGATGGAGGCGGCGGACATGCGGCGGAGGGGACTTCGGATCAAGCCGTGGAGCTACCTGCTTCAGCCCTGGCGCCAGTTCTGGCGCCGGTTCATAACATGGGAAGGGTACAGGGATGGCGTCCTGGGGCTTGTGCTCTCGTCCCTGATGGCCTACTACGAGCTGGTAACGTACCTCGAGCTGCGAAGGCTGTGGAGATCACAGCCAGGGAGCCCCGTCGAGCAGCGCATCCCCCGTGCGGACGCTGAGATGCCCCCTGGGCCGGCAGGGGCTTCCAAGTCTGGTCCGCCGGCCCAGGACCACCGAGCATAACCGTCGAATCCACCGACCCACGTCCCTGCTTCGGGTGCGTGGCGAGATGGGGGCTGCCTAGCCCGCCACGTGGGTCGAAGCCGGGGTCTCCAGAACTATCTTTAGGTGATGGCTCTGGTCCAGGTCGAACTCCCTGTAGGCATCGGGCCCTTGCTCCAGCGGCATGGTGTCGGTGATGGCGAAGCTGGGATCAAGGGTGCCATCCTGCACCATCCGCATCAGCAGTGTGGTGTACTTCCTGTGGTTGCAATTCCCAGCCCGCAGGGTCAGGTTCTTCCGTTGGATCTGGTCCAGCGGGAAGTCATTCACGTGCCCCGGGTAGGATCCGACTATGCTGATGCTCCCCGCTTTCTTGAGCGCACCGATCTGCCACTCCAGTGCCTGGGTGGAACAGCTCCTGCCGTCGCCATGGATGTGGCTGACGGCGCATCGTGCGTCCAGCCCCACGGCATCGATGGCGCAGTCGACCCCATTTCCGCCAGTGAGATCCAGTATCTGCTGAACCGGGTCGCCGTCGTCGAAGTTGATGGCCTCGAAGCCTCTGTCGGTGGCAACCTGCAGACGACCAGATACGTGGTCGACAGCGAAGATCCTCCCGGCGTCCATGAGCTTGGCGCTCTCCATGGCCATCAAACCCACCGGGCCACACCCGAAGACCGCTACCGCATCGCCTGGCCCGATCCCCGCCAGCTCGGCGGCGAAGTATCCAGTAGGCATGACATCCGTCAGCATGATGGCTTGTTCATCGGCGACCTCGTCAGGGATCTTTGTGGGACCCACGGTGGCAAAGGGAACTCGCACGTACTCGGCCTGCCCACCCTGATAGCCGCCTGCATCCCTCGGGCCTCCGAAGAAGGCCGTGAAAGGTCCGACCGGGTTCGCGTTCTGGCACTGGGAGTAGAGCCCCTGTGTGCAGTATGAGCAGTAGCCGCAGGCGATGGTCGACGGGACCAGCACCCGATCACCCGGCTTCAGGTTCCTAACCTTGTCACCCGCCTCTTCAACCACCCCAACGAACTCGTGCCCGAGGATGGTACCGTCCTGCATCCCCGGCATGGTTCCTCGGTAAGGGTGGAGATCGGTCCCACAGATGGAGGCCAGGGTGACCCTCAGGATGACATCCTGAGGGTCCTGAATGGAAGGTTTTGGGACATCTTCGACCCTCACATCGCGAGGGCCGTGGTAAACGAGAGCCTTCATGATGCAAGCTCCTGTTCGCTGGCTTTGGATCGCGGGGATAGCCCGCGTGAAGGGGGGACTCAAGCAACATGCGGGCCAGACCGAGAAGATGGCAAACGATAGTTAACCTGGCGCAACATCAGGGGAATCCCCGATGGCGGCATGGTACTTAACCTGGTAAACTGCCTATCGCGGTGGTGGGACGAGCCACCCAAGAGATCGCCCAACGGCGGTTCACAGAGAATGGAGGTTGTCATAGATGTTTTCCTTGTCACGGCAGCGGACTGTCGTTGAAGACCCACCCCTGGCCCGCCTTCTGTTCGGGGACGTGCGTCTGTCCTGGCTCTGGCTGATCCTGAGAGTCTACATCGGCTATGAGTGGCTGACGGCGGGCCTGGAGAAGCTGGAGAACCCGGCGTGGTTCGGTGCCAAGGCTGGGACCGCCCTCACCGGCTTCGTGCAGGGAGCGCTGCAGAAGACCACCGGCGCTCATCCGGATGTGCAGGGCTGGTACGCCTGGTTCCTGCAGCATGTGGTACTCCCCAACGCCGCTGCCTGGAGCTACGCGGTCACCATCGGAGAGGTGCTGGTGGGTATCGGCCTCATCCTGGGGGTGTTCACCGGTATCGCGGCCTTCTTCGGCGGTTTCATGAACGCCAACTACCTGATGGCCGGCACGGTCAGCACCAACCCGCTGATGTTCATCATAGCCACCTGGCTGGTCCTCGCCTGGAAGACGGCAGGATATCTGGGCGTCGACCGCGTGCTTCTGCCCGCCATCGGAACCCCCTGGAGTCGGGGGGCCGTCTTTGGAGGCAGAAGAGAGACCACGGACGAGGCTCAGGCACCCGGCAGGTCCTAGGTCGAGGTCCGGAGCTGGAGATATGGGAGGGCGGGAGACCCGCCCTCCCTTCCTTATCACGCTGACGCCCTCACAGCCCCGCCCGAAGCATCCACGGGATCGCCCGACGATCGGCTCCTCGCCAGGTCCCCTCCTCCGTTCGCTCACCCGACTTCTCTCCACCCGCCCGCCGGCCCAGGCATCCTTGACCGTTTCTCGACCAGCCTGTAAACTTCGAGACGGTTGGAGTTCTTTGTGCAATGGGGCACGTAGTCTAGATGCTGCGCACGGCCATCAGGCAGATCGGCGAAATCCTGGTCCGCCACGCTCTCACCACAACCGCCAGCTGGCTGGAGCAGCACGCTTCCCAGGTGGTGGATACGTGGACCGGCCGCGTCCGGGATGCGATGCCCAGCTACGGCCCCCTGATGCAGGAGATGGAGGGCTGGGGCTCGCGAAGCCTCAGTCTGCTGGTCCAGCTGCTCCGGGCTCGCGAGCCCGCTGAACGCGACAAGATCACCTCGGAGCTGCTGCGCGAGGGGAGAGAGATGGCCTCGCTGCACCTGGAGCGGGGTATCCCCCTGTACGAGATCCTCAGAGCCGCGTCCCTGTTCAGGCTGTCGGTGCTGAACGCCGTCGAGAGGATGCTCCGCAGCCGACTCTGGATTGCATTCCCGCAGGACATTCTCAAGGCCGAGGACATCATCAACGTGGCCCTCGACAATCAGATGCTGATCACATCGGAATCCTACCTGGAGGAGCGCGACAAGACCATCCGCCAGAGCCAATCGGAGCTGGAGGCCACCAACCAGCAACTCATGGTGCTGGTGCAGGAGATGCATCATCGCATCAAGAACAACCTCCAGACAATTGCCGACCTGCTGACCCTGGAGATCCACAGCGGCAGAAAGATCCCGACCGAGATGGCGCTGAGGGAGAGCATATCCAGGGTGAGGAGCATCGCGGCAGTCCATGAGCTGCTCTCGGCCGAGAACATCCGCGTGGCGGACATCAAGGAGCTGGCAGAGGTCATCACAGAGAACTGCGCAAACAGTATGGCCGGATCCCACGGAGCGGTGAAGTGCATCGTCCAGGGGGAGAGCATACTTCTTCCGTCCAAGCAGGCCACGGCCCTGGCCCTGGTGATGACCGAGCTGGTCAACAACGCCCTCGAGCACGCCTTCGACGGCGAGAGCGGAACACTCCTGGTGTCGCTGGACAGACAGGACGACGAGATCCGAGTGTCGGTAAGGGACAACGGCAGGGGCCTTCCCAGTGGGTTCGACGTGGAGAGGAATGCGAACCTGGGGCTGCAGATCGTCCGCACCCTGGTGACCAAGGATCTGAACGGCACACTGGAGCTGCACTCCAACGGAGGAACCACCGCGACTGTGAGGTTTGCACTATGATGGAGAACCTGAGGGTAGTGATAGCCGACGACGAGAGTATCCGGCTCATGAGTCTGAAGACCCAGCTCGAGTCCCTGGGCCTACAGGTGGTGGGAGAAGCGACTACCGGAAAGCAGGCGGTGGACCTGGTGCTTCGCCTGCGCCCCGACCTGGCCATCCTGGACATCAAGATGCCCGAGATGGACGGGTTGGAGGCCGCCAAGGTGATCGCCAATGAATATCCCATCCCTGTGATCGTGCTCACCGCGTACAGCGAGCAATCGCTGGCCGAGCGGGCAATCGAGGCGGGAGTGTTCGCCTACCTGATGAAGCCCGTCTCCGAGGAGGACCTCCTCCCGACTCTCCTCCTGGCCAGGTCGCGCTTCCGTGAGTTCCAGGACCTGCGCAAGGGCATCAGCGACCTGAAAGAGGCTCTGGAGACCCGCAAGCTGGTGGAGCGGGCCAAGGGCATCCTCATGGAGCGGCGGAACCTGACGGAGGCGGAGGCCTTCCGGCGAATGCAGATCCAGAGCCAGAACGAGAACAAGAAGCTCGCCGAGATCGCCCAGGCCATCATCATGGCGGACCGGATGCTCTGACCCCTTGGCGCATGGGTCTGGACAAGGTGGGCTGGCGCCTTATGCGCCGCCACGCGCCCGTTCAGTGCCCCTCCGGTGGAGGAAGCCTCGTTGATACGGAACGTCTACAGGGGACTGGCGCACTGTCACGCCTGCCATGTTTCTCAAGGTCTGACATGGCAGGGCCATGGTGCCCCCGACAAGACAATCGGCTGACATGCAGGATGGCCCTGAATGGCGAAGGTGCCGCCATTGCCTAGCAAGAGCTGCCTGGCGGAGCGCGAGCTTCAGCATAGAGAAGAAAGGTGTGCTACCAGCATTGAGTCAGCGAAAGAGACAGGCAAGACCACCCGCAGGAGATAGCGGTCGGGGCCCCACCTCGCGGACGGCGACGGGAAGAGGGCGCGGTGCCGTGCGCCAGCCGGCCGGTGGCCGCCAGAAGGTCGCCGTGGGGATCGGTCTGGTTGCGGTGATGCTGGCCGCATGGGTGTTGGCGGCAAGCCTCGGAATGGGCGGCGGCGGGGGTGCTAATAGCTCGTCCTTGCAGCAGACCCCCGCTGCCAAGGGGCTAGATGCCACCATAGCTGGGCTTCAGCAGCGACTCCAGCAAGATCCGTCGGATGTGAGTGCCATGATAGACCTGGGGAACGCCCTCTACGACTCCGGACGCTTCGAGGACGCGATCCCCTGGTACGAGAAGGCTCTCCAGTGGGTGCCCACCAACACCGACGTTCGAACCGACCTGGGCACCTCCTACTTCTACTCGGGCAACCTGGCCAAGGCCAAGGAGCAATGGTTCAAGGTGCTGGAGCAGGATCCCAACAAGGTCCAGACCCATTACAACCTGGCAGTACTCTACTCCCACGAGACTCCACCCGACACCGAAAACGCCGCCAAGGAATGGCAGACGGTGATCAAACTCGCCCCCGACTCGGAGCAGGCCAAGACGGCCCAGAAGAGGCTCCAAGAGCTGGGAAAGCAGTAGGCCGCCCGACGAGGGCGACTTGACATTCGAGACTTTGTGTGTATAATCACAAAGCGAGGAGTCGCACCAACGGCGGTGTGACGGCAGAATAGTCGGGGGCTCACGCTGAGGGCTCCGGTCGCGCATCTCGAAGGGCGCCGGAGCCCCTTTATTGCGGCCCAATTTGTGCACAATTTCACGAATTCGGCCTGCAGCTGGGTCGGGCTGCCACACGGCAGTCCAAGGTAGCCCACCAGGGCCAACGGAAGGCAGCGCGGTGGAGGGACACATGAAGACGGCAAGCATCCCTCGGTCCACTGTGGCGCGGCTCTCCAGCTACATCAGGGGGCTCGAGGTCCTCTCGCACCAGGGACTTCGGCTCGCATCCTCGCAGCGACTCGCTCAGGTCACGGGAGTGGAGGCCGCGCAGATCCGGAGAGACCTATCCTACGTTGGAGCCTTCGGCACCCCAGGCGTCGGCTACGACATCCACGAGCTCCGCGATGAGCTTCTGCGGTTCCTAGGGATGTCCAATAGTAGACCGGTGGCGCTTGTCGGCTATGGCAAGCTCGGGTCCTCCCTGGCAGCCTGCGGGGGTCTCAGGCAGCGGAACCTGGAGATCGCCGCGATTTTCGACAGCGATCCGAGAAAGATTGGAATCCCTGTGGGTAACCTGAAGGTCTTCCCTCCCACCGAGATCCCCCCGGTGGTGAGAAGGCTCGCCATCGAGATAGCCATTCTGGCCACACCGGCGGCCGCCGCCCAGGCTGCCGCGGACCTGCTGGTCTCGGTCGGGGTGACCGCCCTGCTCAACCTGACCCCCGCCACCCTCCTCGTCCCGCAGGGGGTCGCCATCAGGTCGGTGGATCTGGCGGACGAGCTGCAGCTTCTCTCGTTCAATGGGCTGCACGGTGGGCAGCATGCGGCTGCTGAGACACCCTTGCAGACAGAAGTCTGGGGAAGACAGAGCGGGCCATTAAGGGAGGCATACATATGAAGGTCGCGCAGATAGCGCGGATCCTCGAGGCCACTGACATCTCCGCCCCATCCAGCAACGGCGGACCAGACATCAGCTCCGCCTTCGCCGCGGACCTGATGAGCGATGTCCTCACCTTGGCCAAGCCCGGGTCCCTCCTGCTGACCGGCCTCACCACGCCCCAGGTGGTGCGGACGTCCGAGCTGGCTGGGGTTGCTGCGATAGTGCTGGTGAGAGGGAAGCGGGCCAGCGCGGAGATGAAAGAGCTGGCCGACGAGGCTCACATTCCAATTCTGGAAAGCCGGCTGACCCTTTTCGAGGCCTGCGGCCGGCTTCACGCTGCCGGGATCAGGGGCTGCGACGCCGACTCAAACTAGGAAGGCTGTGAGGTCCGGTGGGCGATCATCCTTCGACTGGCTCCGATCTAACGAAGATACAGGAACTTATGTACGAGCTTCGGGTGGAGGAGATTATGACCCGACCGGTGATCTCCATCCATCCGGCAGACTCCATGAGGCAGGCCAAGGAGACCATGAGATTTCGGCGTATCTCGGGGCTGCCCGTCGTGGAGAACGGCTTCCTCGTCGGCATCGTGAGCGTCGAGGACGTCATCCGCTGGCTGGAGAACGGAGCGGGGGATGCGGCAGTAAGAGACTGGATGACCACCAGGCTGTATGTGGTGCGCGGCGACGAGCCCGCCGTCCAGGCCATAAACCGCTTCGGCACCTACAAGGTCGGTCGCCTGCCCGTTGTGGACTCGCGCGGCAGCCTCGTGGGGATCGTAACGCCCGGAGACATCATCGACCAGGTGCTCAGGATACTGGACGCCCTCTATCGAGACCTGGAGTCCCAGCGCCCGCGCCCCGGACACGCGCTCAACGACCTCCTGTCCGACGCCACGACGATCGCCCTGCGCTACCGCGTGACGCAGGGCGACTTCCAGACAGCGGGATCTGCCGCCACCAGGATCAAGAGGATCCTAGACGCCATGGGGTGCTCGCCCAGCGTCGTGCGTAGGGTCGGGATCGCGGCCTACGAAGCTGAGATGAACCTGGTCATCCACACCCTGCGAGGCGGCGAGCTGACCGCGGAGATCGGGCCGAAGCGTGTGAGGCTCAGCGCCACGGACGACGGACCTGGAATAGCCGACCTGGAGCAGGCGCTCACAGCCGGCTTCTCCACCGCGCCCGACTGGATACGGGAGCTCGGGTTCGGCGCGGGGATGGGGCTCAACAACATCAAGAGATGCGCCGACCAGTTCGCCATCCGATCCGAGATCGGGAAGGGGACCTGGCTCGACGTGGAATTCCTGCTGGAGGGCGTCGAGGTGTGCCGCACGGAACGGCCGAAGACCTCTGGGTAACCGATCTTTCGGGCGGTTGACTCCTGCTCTTGGGGGAGAAGATGGTGACGGTACGAGATGTGGCCGAGAGACTTCGGGCAAGGGTGCTCGCTGGAGAGTGTCGACTGGGTAGGGAGATCACAGGAGGGTATGTCGGCGATCTTCTGAGCATGGCGATGTCTCGGGCAACCTTCGGGAACATCTGGGTGACGGTGCAAGGGCACCCCAACGTTGTGGCGGTCGCCATCCTCGTCGGGATCTCGGCTGTGGTGGTCGCCGATGGCGCGAAGGTGGAGCCCGCCACCCTGGAGAAGGCCGATCAGGAAGGCATCCCATTCCTATCTAGCCCGGCCTCGGCCTTCGACATCGTGGCCGAGCTGGCCGCCATGGGGCTGAGGGGGACGGCGTGCTGAGGCCGTATGTGGCTGATCTCCACATCCACACCGTGCTGTCGCCCTGTGCCGACTATCGGATGGTGCCGGAGATCATCGTGAGCAGAGCGGAGGCGCAAGGCTTGTCCATCCTGGCCATCACCGACCACAGCTCAGGCGAGAACGCCGGGGCCGTCATGCAGGCCGCCAGGGGGACCACCGTCACGGTTCTGCCAGGCATGGAGGTGGAGACCAGAGAGGGTGTTCACCTGCTGACGATCTTCGACGCCGAGGCGCAGCTCCTCGCGTGGCAGGAGAAGGTTTACGCCTCTCTGCCCCAGCGGGAGAACGCGGAGAGCATCTTCGGGGCGCAGCTGGTGGTCGACGCCGAGGGCAACCTCATCCGAAGAAACAGCCGACTCCTGATAGCCGCCGTCGAGATGTCGCTGGGAGAGACCATCATCGCTGCCAGGTCACTGGGAGGGTTCTGCGTGGCAGCCCATGTGGACCGCCCAGCAAACGGGCTGCTGGCAACGCTCGGCCTGCTGCCGCAGGCGTGGGACGCAGCGATGGAGCTCTCACCGCGCGTACAGGACGCGGAGACCGTGCAACGCTACCCAGGGCTAGTCGGACGTCGCCTGATCCGATCCTCCGACGCCCACAGGCCGGATGAGATCGGCATGGCCACAACAGCCTTCCTCCTCGATTCGCCCACGGTGGCGGAACTGGAGATGGCGTGCCGCCACGAGGGAGGCAGGCAGATCCTCTCGCACCGGACCATTGGGGCTGGGAAGGGCTTCGGGTCGGAAAACGGAAGAGAAACCTAGTTTCTCGAGTTTGCAAATCCACATTCATCGATCGAGGGAGAGAAGGGATGGCAGTCATTACGTCGGAGAGTGTAGACCTCTCCAAGGTTCAAGAGATCCTTGCCCGACGAAAGGACGAGAAGGGGGCCATCATCCCCATCCTGCAGGAGACGCAGGAGGCCTACGGCTACCTTCCCAGGGAGGTGTTGGCCCACATCGCGGACCAGCTCGGGGTTCCATTCAGCCGCGTCTACGGGGTGGCCACGTTCTACTCTCAGTTCTACCTGACAAGACGCGGAAAGAACGTGATCAAGGTGTGCGACGGGACAGCCTGCCACGTGCGCGGCTCAGTGGGAAACATCAATGTCTTGCGGCAGGAGCTGGGTATCGAACCTGGACAGACTACACCGGATTACCAGTTCACCTACGAGGTGGTCTACTGCCTCGGTGCCTGTGCCCTCGGTCCTGTGGCCGTGGTCAACGGCGCTGTGAAAGGGCGATGCACCGCAGAGCGTATGCGCCAGATCGTGGAGGAGCTGCGGGATTAGGCTTCCATTGGAATGGGGTTACGCGCTCGATGAGAGAGCTGGCGCAGCATATCACCGACCTAGTCGAGAACTCGGCTCGCGCTGGAGCCCGCAAGGTGACGGTGGAGCTGGAGAAGGATGGCGACGGCTGGCTGACCCTCCGGGTGTCGGACGATGGATCGGGAATGTCCAGAGAGGAAGCTATCAGGGCCGTGGACCCCTTCTGGACATCCCGCACCTGCAGAAGGGTGGGGTTGGGGCTCCCTCTCCTGGCTGCCACTGCCCAGCGGTGCGGTGGGAGCCTGGAGATCGAGAGCGAACCGGGTGCAGGGACGCGAATCACGGCCAGGTGGAGGGATGAGCACATCGACGCCCCGCCCTTGGGCGACCTTCACGCCACCCTCCTCTCGGCCCTCGTCGGCCACCCGGAGATGGATCTCACATTCCGGAAGTCCGAGAACGGTCGCCTGGTGCAGATCGACGGCGCGGAGATCCGTCGGGAGCTGGGCGATGTCCCTATCACCCATCCCTTGATCCTGGGATGGCTCGAGCGGCACGTGCAGGATCTACTAGCAGAAGGAGAGACCGATGGCAAAGCTGACTAGTCTGGAGGAGCTGAGGAGGCTCAAGGAGCAGGCCCAGCGCGAGATCAGGGTGCGGGGAGACACCAGCACCAGGATCACCGTGGGCATGGGAACCTGCGGCATCGCCGCGGGAGCCAGGGAGACGATGCACGCCATCATCCGCGAGCTGGAGGCTCGCAACATCGAGGCCAGCGTAGTGACCGTGGGGTGCATAGGGCTGTGCGCCCAGGAGCCCCTGGTCGACATCGAGCAGGCGGGGGCCCCTCGCATCACTTACGGACGAGTGCGTCCGGAGATGGTGCCCACTCTGATCGAGGAGCACCTGGTCAAGGGCAACATCGTATCCAAGTGGGTCGTGGCCAAGGGAACGACGATCTAGGAAGCCCGCTGGTGGGCAAGGAGGATTATCGGAGATGGCGCAACCCTACTACAGGGCCCACGTCCTTACCTGCGCCGGCAGCGGCTGCACGGCGTCGGGCTCGACCTCAGTGATGCTGTCGTTGGAGACGGAGATCCGAAGAAGGGGGCTTCACGAGGAGGTCAAGCTGGTGCAGACCGGCTGCCGAGGCTTCTGTGCCATGGGCCCCGTGATGATGATCTATCCCGAAGGTATCTTCTACTGCCTTGTTCAACCGGAAGACGTTCCGGCCATCGTGGAGGAGACCCTTCTCAAGGGGCGACCAGTCCAGAAGCTGCTCTACCGCGAGCCGGATTCCGCCAAGAGGCTGCCCTTCTACAAGGACATACCTTTCTATGGAAGGCAGATGCGGATCGCCCTACGTAACTGCGGCTTCATAAATCCCGAGGATATCGACGAGTACATCGCGAGGGGGGGATATGAGGCGCTGGCCAAGGCCCTCTTCGAGATGTCGCCCGACCAGATCATCGATACTGTGAAGAAGTCGGGCCTCAGAGGGCGGGGGGGAGCGGGATTCCCAACCGGCCTCAAGTGGGAGCTGTGCAGGAAAGCACCAGGAGATATCAAGTACATCATCTGCAACGCCGACGAGGGTGACCCGGGCGCCTTCATGGACCGCAGCATACTGGAGGGCGACCCCCACACGGTTGTGGAGGGGATGACCATAGCCGCACGGGCCATCGGGGCGCAGGAGGGCTACATATACTGTCGAGCCGAGTACCCCCTAGCCATCGAGCGCCTCAAGAAGGCCATCGCCCAGGCGCGAGACTACGGCCTACTCGGGGACAGGATACTGGGAAGCGACTTCTCCTTCGATCTGCGGATCAAGGAGGGGGCCGGAGCCTTCGTCTGCGGCGAGGAGACCGCCCTCATCGCCTCCATCGAGGGGAGAAGGGGGGAGCCGCGTCCCAGGCCGCCGTTCCCAGCCGCCTCCGGGCTCTGGGGCAAGCCCACCAACATCAACAACGTGGAGACCTGGGCCAACGTGCCGCCCATCATCCTCCACGGCGCGGACTGGTTCGCCAGCATCGGCACCGAGAAGAGCAAGGGAACGAAGGTGTTCGCTCTCACCGGCAAGGTGAACAACACCGGCCTGGTGGAGGTGCCGATGGGCATCACGCTCGGTGACATCATCTTCGACATCGGGGGCGGGATCCCTGATGGGAAGAAGTTCAAGGCAGTCCAGACCGGCGGGCCTCTCGGGGGTTGTCTCCCCGTGGACATGCTAAACACGCCCGTCGACTACGACTCATTGACGAGCGCTGGGGCCACCATGGGGTCCGGGGGGATGATCGTGGTGGACGAGGACACCTGCATGGTGGAGTTCGCCAAGTTCTTCCTGACCTTCGCCCATGCGGAGTCTTGCGGCCAGTGCACCCCGTGCAGGATCGGCGGCAAGCGGATGCTGGAGGTGCTGACCCGCATCACCGAAGGCAAAGGCACCATGGATGACCTGGAGAAGATCGATGTCCTGGCCCGCACCATGGCCGACTCCTCCCTGTGCGCGCTGGGGCAGCTCACCCCTAGCCCGACCATGAGCTCGCTCCGGTACTTCCGGGACGAGTTCATAGCCCACATAGTGGACAAGAAGTGCCCCGCGGGCTCCTGCAGGGAGCTGGTCCACTCCCGGTGCTCGAACGCCTGTCCGGCTGGCCAGGACGTGCCCAGGTACGTGGGTCTGATCGCGGAGGGCAAGTTCGAGGATGCCTACCGGGTCATCACCGAGGTCAACCCGCTCCCCGCGGTGTGCGGACGTGTGTGCGACCACCCGTGCGAGCGGAAGTGCCGCCGTGGCCAGATCGACGACCCGGTCTCCATCAGGGCACTGAAGCGGTTTGCAGCCGATCAGATGCGCGGTTTGAAGCCGGAGCCACCGGCCCGGAGAATGGACAAGAAGGTGGCAGTGATCGGCAGCGGCCCTGCCGGCCTGGCTGCAGCCCGGAGCTTGGCACAGGAGGGCTATCAGGTGACCATCTTCGAGGCGCTCCCGGTTCTTGGCGGCATGCTCGCGGTCGGCATCCCGGAGTACAGACTCCCCAAGTCCATACTGCACGAGGAGATCGAGAACAATATCCTCTCTCTCGGTGTGGAGGTACGGACTGGCATGGCGCTCGGAAGGGATTTCGAGCTGGCCGACCTGAAGGCCGAGGGCTTCGAGGCGGTCTTCGTGGCAGTAGGCGCCCACGACACGGCCAAGCTCGGGGTACCCGGCGAATCGGCGAGCGGGGTGCTCCCTGGGGTACAGTTCCTCAGAGACGTCAATCTGGGGAGAGCCCCCGACATAGCCGGCAAGCGGGTGGGGATCATCGGGGGCGGCAATGTAGCCATGGACGCCGCGAGAGTCTCCATGCGCCTGGGAGCCTCCGAGGTGCACGTCATCTACCGACGAACCCGCGAGGACATGCCCGCCGAGGACGAGGAGATCCACGACGCCCAAGAGGAGGGCGTTCAGTTCCATCTTCTTCAGGCGCCCAAGGAGATCCTGGTGAGCGACGGCAGGGTCTGGGGCATCCGTTGCGTCCGAATGGTGCTCTCGGAGTTCGATCACACTGGGCGAAGGCGACCGGTGGAGATCAAGGACAGCGACTTCGTCGTCGACGTGGATGTGGTGATACCCGCGGTCGGCCAGGCCAGCGACGTCAAGGCCCTTCGCCTGGACGGGCTCGCCGTGAGCCGCCGCGGCACCATCGAGGTGGATCCACGCAGCATGGCCACCAGCATCCCTGGGGTCTTCGCCGGTGGCGACGCGGTATCGGGACCGGCAACGGTCATCGAGGCCATCGCGGCGGGGAACCGAGCGGCCAAGGCCATCGACCGCTATCTGCAGGGGCTTCAGCCCCTGTGGGTGCCGCCCGCAGGTCCGACCTGGACCAGACCCGATGCTCCGATAAAGCCTCCCTATGAGATCGTGGAAGGTGAAATGCGCCGACCCGTGATGCCGGAGCTGGCTCTTGAGGAGAGGATGAATGGCTTCCCCGAGGTCGTCCTCGGTTACACCCCGGAGATGGCGATGGCCGAGGCGAGACGCTGCCTCCGCTGCGACCTGGAAGCGAAGTAGCCCCCAAGGAGGTTCAAAGTGACAAACAGGGTGAACGTTACCATAGATGGACGGCAGGTTCAGGTGGAGGCCGGGAGCACCATCCTCCAGGCGGCTCGCGAGGCAGGCATACGGATTCCTACCCTCTGCTACCACCCGGACCTGGCCGTTCGAGCAGTCTGCCGCATCTGCACGGTCGAGGTAAAGGGCGCGAGGACCCTGCAAACGGCGTGCTCCTTCCCGGTCACGGAGGGGCTGGAGGTGAGGACCAACACCCCACGTATCCGGGAAGCAAGAAGGGTGAACCTGGAGCTCCTGCTCTCCAATCACCCCTTCGAGTGTCCCACCTGCGCCCGCAACCAAGACTGCGAGCTGCGGTCGCTGGCTGACGAGTACAACGTCCGCCGCGTGCGGTTCGAGGGGGAGCGCAAGCAGTACACCATCGACGACAGCTCCCCTTCCATCGTCCGCGACCCCAACAAGTGCATCCTGTGCCGTCGCTGCGTCGACGTCTGCAGCTCCCTCCAGGCAGTCGGAGCCATCGGCCCCATCAACCGCGGCTTCGATACGGTGATCGGCCCGGCCTACGACGAGAAGCTGGCGGAGATCGCCTGTGCCATGTGTGGACAGTGCATCAACAGGTGCCCGGTGGGCGCCCTCTACGAGAAGGACTCCATATCAGAGGTGTGGGCTGCCCTGGCGGATCCGAAGAAGCACGTCGTGGTGCAGACGGCACCCGCCGTGAGGGTGGCCCTGGGCGAGGAATTCGACATGCCGGCGGGCAGCATCGTGACCGGCAAGATGGCCGCCGCTCTGCGCAGGTTGGGCTTCGACGCCGTGTTCGATACCAACTTCAGCGCGGATCTGACCATCATGGAAGAGGGCTATGAGCTGATCGAGCGGATCAACAAGGGGGGTGTACTGCCTCAGCTGACGTCCTGCTCGCCGGGGTGGATCAAGTTCATCGAGCACTTCTACCCCGACCTTCTGCCCAACCTTTCCACCTGCAAGTCCCCGCAGCAGATGCTGGGGGCCGTGGCCAAGACCTACTACGCGGAGCAATCGGGCATCGACCCGGCCAGCATCGTGTCAGTGTCCATAATGCCCTGCACAGCAAAGAAGTTCGAGGCGAAGCGGCCCGAGATGAATTCATCGGGCTTCCAGGACGTGGACTACGTTCTCACCACTCGCGAGTTTGCTCGAATGATACGGGAGGCGGGGATCGACTTCGCCTCTTTGCCGGAGGAGCCCTTCGACTCTCCACTCGGGGCTGGAACGGGCGCGGCGGTCATCTTCGGCGCCACCGGAGGGGTGATGGAGGCAGCCCTGAGAACCGCCTACGAGGTCCTCACCAACCGAGAGCTGAAGAACGTGGAGTTCGAGGCGGTGAGGGGGATGGAGGGGATCAGGGAGGCCACGGTGGACGTGGACGGCCTCCCCGTGAAGGTCGCCGTGGCCCACGGCCTTGCCAACGCCCAGGCCCTAATGGACAAGGTGCGAGCGCGCCAGGTGGACTACCACTTCATCGAGATCATGGCTTGCCCAGGTGGCTGCCTGGGCGGCGGGGGACAGCCCATACCTACCAGTCCCGAGATCAGGCAGAAGCGAGCGATGGCCATCTACCGAGAGGACAGGAACCTGCCGTGGCGCAAGAGCCACGAGAACCCGGACGTGCAGAGGCTCTACAAGGAGTTCTTGGGGCATCCCCTCAGCGAAAGATCCCACCACCTTCTGCACACCCACTACACCCCCCGGGGAAGGTAGAGGAAAGCCCCCGTGCGGGGCGGCAAGGTGCCGCCCCGCACGGGCTCCGTAGCGGTCCACACGCATCGATACGTCCTTGAAAGCATGTCGGCCGCTGCGCTACCGTATCCTCGTGGAGCCGGCTTCGCCACGCGGATCCGCCGTTTCCCGGTAGGCGGTTTCTACCCTGTTCGAAGGAGGTCCAGATGAAGCTTATCAGAGTTGCACTGCCCCTGCTGCTGGCGCTGTCTCTTCTGGCCTGCGCCCCGCAGCAGCCCGCCCGCTCCACCTCCGTCGTGTACGGCACCACCTTCCAGCCCAACACTCTGAACCCCATCACCGCACCCGACATTGTGTCCAGGTCGATGATCGAGATGATCTTCGATGGATTGGTCTCCGCCGACGACAGGCTCCAGATCCGCGGCGAGCTCGCGACCGACTGGACCGTCTCGCCTGATGGGAAGGAGTGGACTTTCCATCTTCGCAAGGGTGTGAAATGGCACGACGGGCGGGACTTCACCGCCGACGATGTGAAGTTCACCTACGACACGGTGATCGACCCCAACACCAAGCCCACCGTCGCCAAGTCTGATTACGCGGACCTCCGGCAGGTCGATGTGGTTGATCCCTACACAGTGCGCTTCTATCTCTCCAAGCCGAACGCCGCCTTCCTCTCGCGCCTCGTTTTGGGGATCGCCCCCAAGCACCTGCTGGAAGGGCAGGATCTCGCCACGGCTTCCTTCAACTACCAGCCCGTGGGCACCGGCCCGTTCATCCTCGAGAGCTGGAGCCGCGGCGAAAAGGTGGTGCTCAGGGCCAACCCCACCTACTTCGGAGGAAAGCCTCACATCGACCAGCTCACCTGGAAGATCGTGCCCGACAGCAGCATGCTGGCCATCCAGGCCCTCAACGGGGAGGTGGACGGCGCTCCCATCTACAGCCCGGCGGACGTGGCTGCCGTCCGAAGCTCGGGCAAGATGACCCTGTACGAGAGTCTCGAGGGCAACACCCAGATAAGCCTACAGCTCAAGAACCCCATCTTCCAGGACGTGCGGGTGCGGCGAGCGCTGGCCTACGGGATTGACGTCCCAACTCTGATCGACAAGGTGATGATGGGCGCCGCGGTCCCAGCCACCTCGGACATCCTGCCGGGATCCTGGGCATACAACCCCAACGTGGCAACCTACCCCTACAATCCGGCCAAGGCCAAGGCCTTGCTCGCTGAGGCCGGTTGGGTCCAAGGGTCCGACGGCATCCTCACCAAGGATGGCAGACGCTTCTCCATCTCTTTGATGACGGATGCGGGCCACAAGGCACGGGAGCAAGTGATGATGGCCGTGCAGCAGTACTGGGCCGACCTGGGCATCGAGGTCAAGGTTGGGGTCCAGGAGCGAAACAGCTTCGTCATGCAAAGGGTGCTGAAGGGTGACTTCGATGCTGTTCTCCTGCAGAGCTCGGTCCAGATAGACCCCGACCTGTCGCGGCGGTTCCACACCAACTCCATCCAGAACGGCCAGAACTTCCTCAACTACAGCAATCGGGAGGTCGACAGGCTGCTGGAGCGCGCGCTGCTCACCAGCGACACCGAGGAGCGGAAGCAGTCCTACTACGAGGTGCAGCGGACCATGGCGGAGGATCTGCCTCAGATCCCCCTCTTCCACCCCAAGACGACCTATGCGTTCAAGCCATCTCTCACCGGCATCAAGCCATCGCCCGTCAACATTTTCTGGAACGCGGAAGAGTGGGCATGGAAGTGATGTCGCGGGTGCGCGCTGGCCAGTGTTTTGGCCGGGCCGGTACCCACGAAAGAGCTGTGACATGCTGAGGCTGGTGATCTCCCGGGCAATCCAGTCGGCGGGGCTGCTGATCCTGGTTAGCATCGTCACCTTTGCCCTGCTGAGGGTGGCCCCGGGCGACCCGGCCGCGCTGCTGTACGGCCCGAACGCCTCGCCCAAGGATCTGGCTCAGGTCCGGGAGAGGTGGGGTCTCGACGACCCGATCGCCGTCCAATATCTCAGGTGGCTGGGCAACGCCTCGATGGGCGACCTGGGCCGTTCCTACAGCGACGGCAGACCGGTCTCCCTGGCCATCGCCGAGCGCGTCCCGGCCACGCTGCTCCTCACAGGCGCAGCGGCGGTGATCTCCACGGTGCTAGGGATCGGAGCGGGTTTGCTGGCGGCGCGTAGCCCGTATGGAAGGATGGACAGGATCGTGAGCACCGCAGCCACCCTGCTCTACTCCACGCCCCCCTTCTGGCTCGGGCTCCTTCTGGTGATGCTCTTCTCCGTCCATCTGGGTTGGCTTCCCTCGGGCGGGCTGCGCGACCCTCTGGCACCAGATGGGTGGATGGACCTACCAAGGCACCTACTCTTGCCAGCGGTCACTCTCGCCCTCCGAGACGCGGGACGCCTAGCGGCGGTATCCCGCGCCTCGATCCTCGAGACGATGGGGGAGGACTTCATTCGTACCGCCGTGGCCAAGGGTCTTCCGCCATCTCTGGTCCTGACCAGGCACGTCCTCAGGAGCAGCCTGCTCCCCGTGCTGACGGTCCTCGGGATGTCGACACCAGGGCTGCTGGGAGGTGCCGTGGTTGTAGAGACCCTTTTCGGATGGCCGGGTATGGGCCGACTGGCCATAGAGGCCGCACTACAACGCAACTACCCCGTCATCATGGGTGAGGTGCTGGTGGTCGCCTCCCTGGCCGTCCTCGGAAGCCTCTTGGCCGACATCTCGTGCGCCCTGGCCGATCCCAGAGTGAGACGACAGAAGGGGGCGTAGATGGCGACCGCCAGTGGTCCCAGCCTTGGGTTCCAACGATCGAGTGCCCCGCTGCCGAGAGAAGTAGCTCGCCCCACCCACTCGTTTCGGCCTGCTCGATGGCACGCGTTGCTGGCTCGTGACCACCTGGCCACCGCCGCTATAGTCGGCCTGTCGATGCTCGCCATGGTGGCGGTACTGGCCCCGGCCCTCGCTCCTTACGACCCGGCGCGAATAGATCTGGCCACAGGCCCCACCGCACCCGGCCCCGCGCACCCTCTGGGTACAGACATGATGGGTAGAGATCTGCTGAGTAGGCTGCTGTTCGGGGCCCGAACCTCCCTCGCGGTCGGCATTGGAGCAGCGACCATAGCGGCCTTGCTGGGGCTGGCCCTAGGCCTGGCCGCCGCAAACGGCGGTCTGGTGGACGCCGCCATCTGCCGTCTGGTGGACGCCGCCATGGCCATACCAGCCTTCTTCCTCTTGATCGCCCTGCAGTCCATCCTCGGGTCCAGTGTGATCCAGGTTGTCCTGCTGGTCTCCATGACCGGCTGGATGGCAGTGGCGCGGGTAGTTCGAGCCCTGGCCATGAGCCTGAAGGGCAGAGAATACGTGCTGGCCGCGAGAGCGCTGGGCTGCTCCACTCTGCGGATCCTCGTGCGGCACTTGCTCCCAAACCTGGCCGGCCAGGTGGTGGTGCTATTCGCCCTGGGGGTAGCCGATGCCCTGCTTATGGAGTCGGCTCTGAGCTTCATTGGCCTGGGGATTCCTCCCACCCAGCCGAGCTGGGGCAGCATCCTCAACGACGCTCAGGCTGCTATACTGTCTGGAGCGTGGTGGGTGGCGCTCTTCCCTGGGCTGATGATCTTGGCCACCGCCCTGGCCATCAATCTGGTGGGAGACGGGCTCAGGCGAACCCTGGACCCCGGAGCACCGTAGATGAGCAACGACCGTCCAAGCCGATTCCTTCGCTCGCTCTTCCTTTTGCTGCTGGCAGTCGTCGCCCTGTCATGGGCCTCGGCCTGCAGCCCATACACCCCACAGCCCTCCAGCGGGCAGGAGATGCTGGTTGTCATGCTGGACGTTGGTCAGGCCGATTCCATCCTGGTGAGGTCCGCCGATGGGCGGACCATGCTGGTGGACGCCGGCAACGAGGCCGCGGACATCGAGCACGTCATACTGCCTTTCCTCCGATCCATCGGGATACAGCAGCTGAGCTACCTGGTGCTGACCCATCCCGACCAGGACCACGTGGGAGGCATGCCGACACTTCTGGATGCCTTCCCGGTCGAAAGCTTCGTCGACTCGGTCCAGCCGGGCGTGACCAACCAGAGCTACCTCAGAACTCTCCAGAGGGTCCAATCCAAGGGCATCAAGCCCTTGAAGGCCCGCCGCGACGGCCAGATCATCGATCTTGGCCCCTCCACCACGACTCGGATCCTCGCGCCGGAGGAACCTCTCATATCAGGCGGTGACGCTACCAACAACAACTCGATCGTCCTCAAGGTGACCTACGGCACGGTATCCGTTCTGCTTACCGGTGACATGGAGCACGAGGAGGAGCAGCGACTGCTGATGCACCACGACGACCTGAGGAGCCAGATCCTGAAGGTCGCGCACCACGGCAGCCAGGGCACCACATCCGGCCAGTTTCTGGATACGGTGGAGCCGCAGGTTGCGCTGATATCGGTTGGTGCCGGCAATCCGTACGGGCACCCGCATCGCCAGCTCCTGCAACGGCTGGAGAGCCGACGGATCACCTACTATCGAACAGACCAGCATGGAACCGTGCGCGTAACCATCGATGGCAAAGCGTTCAGGGTCGACACCGAGAAGAAAGGGGGTTGAGGAATGCCGCACGCGACAAACCAGCCGCTCAGAGCCACCATAGACAGGATTGTGAGCGACCAGGCCGGGCAAAACAGAGCCGTCCTGGTCTTCGACGACGGTCAGCAGCTGGTCGTGCCGGCAGAGCTTCTCCCGAGGGGAGCTCGACCCCAGCAGGTGCTCCTCATACGTTTGCAGATCGATATGGAGGAGACCTCACGCCGCGCCGGGGAGGTGGCCCGGATCCAGGGGGAGCTTTTCGGGGAATAGGAGGCTGGCGGCCGCCGACCGCTGGCGGCTGTAGTCGGGAAGGTGAGGGCATCGTGGGAAAGGGCACACGTATAGAGCGCGATTCCATGGGCGAGATGGAGGTCCCAGACGACGCCTACTATGGGGCGTCCACCGCCAGGGCCCTCGAGAACTTTCGGATCAGCGGCCAGAGGTTCCCCAGACGTTTCATCTGGGCCCTGGGAACGATCAAGATGGTCTCGGCCGAGACAAACGTGGAGCTGGGTCTCCTGGATCCGCGCCTGGGCGATGCCATCGCCAGAGCTGCCAAGGAGGTGGCGGACGGGCTGCTGGACGATCAGTTCGTCGTGGACGTCTTCCAGACGGGTTCCGGCACCTCCACAAACATGAATGCCAACGAGGTGATCGCCAACCGGGCCAACGAGCTGCTCGGGGGCCGCAGAGGGGCGAAGAGCCCTGTCCATCCGAACGACCACGTCAACCTGGGGCAATCCTCCAACGATGTGATACCGACGGCGATCCACATCTCGGCCCTGGCCACCATCGAGCAGGAGCTGATCCCAGCCCTGATCTCCCTCAAGGATGCCCTGAGTGAGAAGGCACAGGAGTTCATGCCCATCATCAAGACAGGGCGGACCCACCTTCAGGATGCCACCCCTATCCGACTGGGCCAGGAGTTCCTTGGATACGCTGGACAGGCCGAGCGCGGCATCAGGCGGCTCCGCCACGCCCAGGAGGAGCTGTCGGAGGTAGCCCTGGGTGGTACGGCGGTGGGCACTGGGATCAACACACACCCGGAGTTCGCCGCTAGGGTCTGCAGGAAGCTGAGCCAGCTGGTCGGCGTGGAGGTGCGGGAGACCGACAACCATTTCCAGGCGCAGAGCACCCTGGACGCTGTGGTGGAGGCTCACGGGACGCTGAACACCATCGCGGTCAGCCTGATGAAGATCGCCAACGACCTGAGGTGGATGGGTTCTGGCCCTAGGGCGGGCCTCGGCGAGCTGGAGCTTCCAGAGGTCCAGCCCGGGAGCTCCATCATGCCGGGGAAGGTGAACCCGGTCATCGCCGAGGCGCTTACCATGGTGTGCGCGCAGGTGATGGGGAACCACACCACCGTAACCATAGCGGGGCAGTCCGGCAACTTCGAGCTCAATGTCATGCAGCCGGTGGCTGCCCACAACCTCCTCCAGTCCATCAGTCTGCTGGCTGCCGCCACACGCAACTTCACGGAGCGGCTCGTGAAAGGGCTCAAGGCGACCAGCCGCGGGCCGGAGATGGTTGAGAAGGGGCTGGCCATCGCCACAGCCCTCGTTCCCGCCGTCGGGTATGACTTGGCAGCCGAGATCTCCAAGGAGGCCTATCGCACTGGGGACACCATCCGGAACGTGGCGCGCCGGCGCACCTCCCTTTCGGAGGAGGAGCTGGACCGATTGCTGAACCCCGAGGCAATGACCGAGCCGGGCCTGCACGGTGCCCCCGGCTCGGGCTAAGGTGGTGCGGTATAATAGCCCTGGAGGAGGTGTGACGTTGAGACTTCCGCGACTCAGGATACAGAGCAGAGCCGGGCAGCTCACCTGGCTGCAGGTACTGTCCCTAGCCATCTCCGGCGTCTTCTTTTACATGGGTGACATGCTCCCAGCCATGGTCATGCTGGTGCTCGCCACCCTCTTCGGCGTCACGGCTGCCATGCGGCGCGCCAGGGACGCCCAGGCAGCTCACCCAGAGCTTTTCCAGAGAAGGCAGCAACGCAGACGGTAGCCCGCTCCAACGGGGATGCTGCGGCCAAAGAAGGAGCCACTAATGTTCCAAGGCCCGAGCCTGTCAAAGTTCCAACGCCCGACCTGGGACGAGTACTTCATGGGGATCGCCCACCATGTGGCCAGCAGGTCCAACTGCTCCCGCCGGCACGTTGGAGCCATCATCGTCGTAGGGCGCAGCATCGTCAGCACGGGATACAACGGCACCCCGATGGGAGTCAGGAACTGCTTCGAGGGGGGATGCCTTCGCTGTGCGTCCGACGCGCCTCCTGGGCAGGGCTACGACACCTGCACCTGCGTCCACGCCGAGGCCAACGCTATGCTCCTGGCCGCACGCCACGGCACGGCCATCGAAGGAGGAGTCCTATATAGCACCCTGAGGCCTTGCTTCAGCTGCCTGAAGGAGGCGATACAGGCTGGCATCCAGGAGATCGTCTACGATGCCGGCTCACCATACGAGGACGAGCTGGAAGAGGCCTACCAACAGCTCCGGGAGGAGGCGGGCATTCGCATGCGAAGGATGATCCACGAGGCGTAGCCCCGCCCTCCCAACACTACCCGTCCGGGGCGCGCTACTGCCCTGCCTTATCGATCCCGGATCCAGATCAATGCGCCAAAGCGCTGGGTAGCGCGCCCCAAGCCCTACCGCCCAACTGCTTCCGCCGCATGGAAGGGCCACGGGCAGGCCACGAGGGGGCCCCGAGCACCCCAGATCACCTGGTCCCAGAGCCAGGTCAGTACCCGCCTCGCCCGCCCCGCCGGAAACCGCCGGTGCCGCGCTCCTCTCGCTCCATCGCGGGGTTCACCCGGAGCTGTCGCCCGTCCATGGTGTAGCCATCGAACATGCGCACCGCGTTCTCCGCCTCCGCGTCGGTGGCCATCTCAACGAAGCCGAAGCCCCTTGATCGGCCGGTGTCGCGCTCGGTCATCACCATGGCCTCCTCCACGGTGCCGGCCTGAGAGAACAGGCTCCGGAGATCGTCATCGGTGGTATTGTACGGGAGGTTCCCGACGTACAGCCGCTTCGCCATTCCTCTTACCTCTCACTTCACTGCGCTGACCATCCGCTCTCGGGAACCATCCGTTCCCAAGGCTGACCAGATGCCGGCAAGTCTTATGCCACGGATTCGCCACCCGGCGCACGCGATCTGCTGCTTTTCCTTCTCGGACTCCAGGCAATCTGTCCCCAGGCAATCCGCGGCGGGGTCCACTCGTCGTCCGTGGTGCACGCGAGCATGGGCACCGAGGATAGGCCATGACCATGGGCGTCGGCATCTCCCTGCAGGCCCAGCACCCTTGAAAGGCCCTGGCTGCCAGACAGGTCGGGTTGACGGCGGAGCGCAGAGCGGCTAGTTCTCTGGCACGGTGATTCTGAGAGGTAGGGAGGGGACTTGTCCCTCTCCATCACGCTCCTGGGTCAGGAGGAGAGCCTGCCCCAACCTATCGGAACCAACGTGTCAGAGAACTAGTACAGCGACAAAATGAATTTGGTATGTAGGGCGGGGCCTTGTGCCCCGCCGCCGGGTCCACCCCGTGCGGCGGGCGGCGGGGGATAAGCCCCCGCCCTACATGTCGAAACCAAATTGGTCGAGTACTAGTCTCGTTTCCCGGTATGATAGGTCGACGAGTCCTCGAAGCTCTTCGGAGGTGCCAGATGGAGGAGATCAGCTACGATCAGTTCGAGAAGGTAGAGATGCGGGTGGGTAGGGTGGTACGCGTTGAGGAATTCCCGAAGGCGCGCAAACCCGCCTACAAGCTCTGGATCGACTTTGGAGAGCACGGGATCAAGAGCTCCAGTGCCCAGATAACGAAGCTGTACACCCCGGAGCAGCTCCTGGGAAGGCTGGTCGTGGCGGTGACCAACTTCCCGCCCCGCCGCATTGCCGACTTCCCTTCCCAGGTCCTGGTGCTAGGGGTGGAGCAGGCCCCTGGTGAGATCGCCCTGCTGGCCCCGGACAGGGATGTCCCCCTTGGCGGCAGGGTGTTCTGACACGCTGCCCCACTTGGAGACCAATAACGGCCAGAGAGGGCCCGGGACTAAGCCTCGGCTCCGTTCTGGCCGTCGGATTCGACCATGTCCCCCAGATAGGCGGCGCGAACCTTGGGGTCCTCCCTCAGCTTCGAGGCTTCGCCCGAGAGCACGATGCGCCCCGTCTCCAGGACATAGGCCCGCGATGCGACTCCGAGCGCCATGAAGGCGTTCTGCTCCACCAAGAGGATGCTGGTCCCGGCCTGATTGATCTCCTGGATGATGTCGAAGATCTGCCGCACCAGGATGGGGGAAAGCCCCATGGAGGGCTCATCCAGCAGGAGCAGCCTCGGCTGCGACATCAGCGCCCTGCCCATGGCCAGCATCTGCTGCTCCCCGCCCGACAGGGTGCCGGCGGCCTGGTTCAGCCTCTCCTTGAGCCTCGGAAACCGATTGAACACGCGCTCCATGTTCTGAGAGATCTTGTTGCGATCGTTGACGGTGAAAGCCCCCAGCAGCAGGTTCTCCCGGACCGACAGGTTCGCGAAAACGCGCCGCCCCTCAGGACAGTGCGACACTCCGTCGGACACGATGAGGTGTGGAGCTCGGGAGGAGATGTCGACCCCGTTGAATCGGATGGCACCACCCTTCGGCCTGGTGATCCCGGATATGGTCTTCAGGGTCGTGCTCTTACCCGCCCCGTTGGCTCCGATCAGGGTCACGATCTCTCCCTCCTCCACATGGAAGGAGATCCCCTTGATGGCCTGTATGGCACCGTAGAACACGCTCAGGTCTTCAACTTCGAGCAGCACTTAAGCTACTTCCTTCCCTAGGTAGGCTTCAATGACCTTGGGGTTGCTCTGGATCTCCGCAGGGGTCCCCTCGGCCAGTATCTCGCCGAAATCCATGACCACCACTCGTTCGCAGATCCCCATCACCACCCTCATCTGATGTTCGATGAGTAGAATGGTGAGGTCGAACTGCTTGCGGATGAACTGGATCAGCTCCATCAGATTGTGAACCTCGGCCGGGTTCATTCCGGCCGCAGGCTCGTCCAGTAGGAGCAGCCGCGGGCTGGTGGCCAGCGCTCGCGCGATCTCCAGCCTTCGCTGCTCGCCGTAGGGGAGGCTCCCCGCGGGCTCGTCCTGCTTGTCCGCCAGATTGAACAGCTGCAACAGCTCCTGGGCCTGCATGGTCAGCTTCTTCTCCTCATGGGCGAAACCGCCCACTCGAAGAAGGGCCTCCATGAAGCCGTACTTCACGCGACAGTTATAGGCTATCCGAACGTTGTCCAGCACGGACAGACTGCCAAAAAGCCGGATGTTCTGGAAGGTTCGGGCGATCCCCAGCTTGGTAACCTCGTGGGGAGGCACACCAACGATGCTCCGGGAGTCGAACAGTATGTCCCCCGCCGTGGGCTCGTAGTGCCCGGTGATCAGATTGAAAACAGTGGTCTTGCCGGCGCCGTTGGGGCCGATCAGGCCGATCAGCTCGCCCTCTCCGATCTCGAAGGAGATGCCGTTGACGGCCTTGAGGCCGCCGAAGTTCTTGGTCAGGTTATCGACTTTCAGCAGCGGCACTTTGTGGCCTCTTCTCCAGCTTAGGAATCCTGGGCGCCCTGAGGAAGGGCAGCTCCATTCCACCAAACAACCCTGTCGGGCGCAGAAGCATCACGATGATCAGCATCAACGGATAGATCACATATCGAAGATCCAGGACCTCCGAGGGCAGCACCACGCGAAGCCCCTCCAGCAAGAAAGTCCATCCAAGGGCCGCCATAATGGTGCCACTGATGCTGCCGAGACCGCCCAGAACCACGATCAGAAGCATGTCGAAGGTTTTCAAGAAGTCGAAGTTGCTGGGATGCAGGAACGCGTAGAGGTGAGCATACAGGGCGCCAGCTACCCCGGCGTACACGCACCCCATCACGAAGGCGATCGTCTTGTACTTGGTGGTGTTCACGCCCATGGCGCTGGCCGCGATCTCGTCCTCACGAATGGACATGGTGGCCCGACCCGGGCTGGAGTAGGCGAAGTTGCGCATCAGCACCACGGCAACGATGGTGGCAACCGCCACCCAGGGCCAGCTGGTCATCCTGGGTATCGCAGTCATCCCTCGCGCGCCACCCATCGCTGGAACCCACGCGTCGGCGTTATCGAAGAACACCTTCACGATGACGGTAAACCCCAGTGTGGCAATGCCCAGGTAGTCAGAACGAAGACGGAGTATCGGAAGTCCCACCAGGAACGCCACCCCGCCCGAGACTATCGCCGCGACGATGATCGCCCCAAAGAACCCGAACGGGTTGTCGCCGGTCCAGAGCTTCGTCACCAGCGCCGCCGAGTAGGCACCAAGCCCGTAAAAAGCTATGTGGCCAAGAGAGAACTGGCCGTTGAAGCCGTAGATGATGTTGAGCCCAAGAGTAGCTATGGTCACGATGCAGGCATACTGGACGATCAGCTCGGCGTAGGCGTTCATCACGCCGGTGACCAGCAGGATCTGGATCACCACAGCAGCCACTATCGCGGCCAGCACCGCCACCAGCTCAGGTCGCTTCATTGCCGCCTCCAAAGTCGCCTCGGATAGTCCCCGAGAGATCCACGGTGGGCGCCACGGTCTGCCGCAGGATCATGGTCGATCCTCACCACTGGGAGCTCCATGGCCCTCCCTAGACCTTGTCCGTACCACGCTTTCCAAGCAGGCCCGTGGGCTTAATCATCAGCACGACGATCAGGATCGCGAAGGCGACGGCATCCTTCCATGTAGTGGAGACGAAGGCCGCCGTCAGCACCTCTGCCTGCCCCATGATGAGGGCCCCCAGCATGGCCCCGGGGATGATCCCGATCCCGCCCAGAACCGCCGCAGTGAAAGCCTTGAGGCCAGGCATTATGCCCATGAAGGGCTGAACCTGCGGATAGGCTATGGCGTAGAGGATGCCCCCGGCGGCCGCGAGCGCCGACCCCAGCCCGAAGGTGAAGGACACAACCACATCCACGTTGATGCCCATCAGCTTGGCGGTATCGAAATCGTAGGAGACCCCGCGCATCGCCATCCCCATCTTCGTTCTGAAGACTATGTACTGGAGCAAAGCAAGGAAGAGGATCGTCACCACCAGGATGATCACCTGCATGTTGGTGATGGTGAGGGTCCCTATCCTCAGCACCTCGGAGATGGCAAAAGGCCGCGGGAAAGTTCGAATGTCGGGCCCGAACGCGATCTTCAGGCTGGAGCCGTACTCGAGGAACAGCGACACGCCTATGGCCGTGATGAGAGAGGCGATCCTGGGGGCGTTTCTCAGCGGGCGGTAAGCTAGCCTCTCTATGGCGATCCCAAGGCTGGTGCACACCAGCACCGCCAGGACGAGGGCTGGGACGAGAACCCAACCCCCTAGCCCACGACCAGCCAGGGCCGAGATCGTGTAGAAGCCTATGAAGGCCCCAACCATAAACACATCGCCGTGGGCAAAGTTGATGAGTCTGATGATTCCGTACACCATGGTGTAGCCCAAGGCGATCAGCGCGTACACCAGCCCCAGCTGAAGGCCGTTGACGAGCTGCTGAGCCAGGTATGCCAGATCCATTGCCAACTCCCACAGCTAGAGGACGGGGAGCCGCTGAGCGGCTCCCCGTCCGGTTCACCGAGCTACGGAGCCACCGTTGTTACGTAAGTCTGCTTGCCGCCCTTGATCTGGATGATCACGGCGCTCTTGACTGGGTTGCCGTCCTTGTCGATGGTGATGTTGCCCGAAACGGCCTTGAAGTCCTTGGTGGCAGCCAGAGCATCGCGGATCTTGGAGGGATCGTTGCTCCCGGCCGTCACCACGGCGTTGGCCAGCAGGTTGGTCGCGTCATAGCCAAGAGTCGCCAGGGCGTCCGGCACGGAGCCGTACTTCGCCTTGTACTTGGTCACCCAGTTCTGGACCTCGGGTGCCGTGGACTCGGGGCTGTAGTGGTTGCTGAAGTAACCGCCATCGGTGACCTTGGTGTCGAGATCGGAGGAGTCCCAACCATCACCGCCGCCCAGCACAGCCTTGACACCCTTCTCCCGAGCTTGCGCCGCGATCAGGTTGACCTTGTTGTAGTAGTCGGGGATGTACAGGAAGTCGGGATTGTGGGAGGCGATCTTGGTCAGCACGGCGGAGAAGTCCGTATCGTTGGTGGCGTAGGCCTCGAAGTCTGTGACCTGCCCACCCATCTTGGTGAAGTTGTCGCGGAAGACCGTCGCCAGACCCTTAACGTAGTCGTTGGCGTTGTCGTACATGATGGCAGCGGTCTTCAGTTTCAGGTTGTTTGTGACGAACTTCGCCATCACCAGACCCTGGAAGGGATCGATGAAGCAGGCGCGGAAGACGTAGTCCTTCCGCTTGCCCCCGTCCACCGTCACCTTTTCATTGGTGGAGGTGGGGCTGATCTGGACCACCTTGTTCGCCTGCGCCACCTCGGAGATCGGGATGGAGACCTTGGAGGAAACGGAGCCCACGATGCCATTCACCTTATCCTGGGTGATCTCCTTGGTCGCCGCGTTGACACCCTCGGTGGCATCGTTCTTGTCGTCGGCTACCACCGTCGAGATGTTCAGCTTGCCGCTGGCGTTCCACTCGGCGACGGCCAGCTCGAAGCCATTCCTGGTGGACTCGCCGAAGGTCTTCACGTCACCGGTCAGTGGCGCGATGAGCCCGATCTTCACTGCGACCGGGCTGCCGGCGGGCTTCGCCGCGGCTGCGGCAGTAGGCGCAGCGGCGGCGGTCGTCGGCGCGGGAGCGGCGGCCTTGGTCGGCTCGGCCGCTTTGGCCGGGGCCTGAGTAGCCGCTGGAGCGGGCGCCGAGGACGAGCAGCCAGCAAGCGCCAGCATGATCGCCAGACCCATGGCGAACAGCGCTACAATGGAAGACCTGAGGTACTTCACCTGTTCTCCTCCTGAAATGCGATCGAGCATCGAAGCCCGCGGTGTTTCGACTCACCCGGGTCGTTCTGGTTCAGGGTTGGGCGCCTACCCCTAGTGCCCCGTCTCGAGAAGCGAAAGACCGGAGCCTCAAAGAAAATCCAGGCGACTCGCCCCCCTTCCTCAACGGAAACCATGCGACGACGCATGGCCAGTCTCACCAGGCTCGCTGATGGGATACGGATGCGGGCATCTACCCTACTGCCCCGAAGGCCAAAAATCACCGCGGCTTCCAAAACACCGCGCTGGATGCGGCCGCGCGGCCGCAAGCCATCCAACCCAGATGCTGGCTGGACAGACCCGAATGGAGGAAAGGGTCCCACCAACTGGGCTTTCAAGGAACGAAGGCAGTTTACCGGCACCTTTTCAGCTTTGTCAAGCGCTGCACCGATCTACGCCTGCCCTCTGCAACGGCTTCGACAGGCAGAAAAGGGGCAGCTCGGACCATCTCCTTCTTCGACAACGAAAGCAGCTTAGGTGGCTGTCTCAGCCACAACGAACGGCGCGCCCGCAGTGCCGCTAGCGAGCGACTCCGGCCGGATGCTAGAATAGACGCGGAGGTTCCCCCATGAGCGCTCTCGGCTTCTCCTCGATCGGCAGCTTCTGGCGCATCGTCCGCGAGTTCAACCCGGAGGGCATCGAACGCGAGGCAACCTCCCCGCTCAGCCTCTGGATAGCGGGCGAGTCCCGCCAGGAGCAGCAGGCCGTGGCTTCGTCGCTGCTGGGTCGAAGCGGCATCATTGATTCCGAGCTGAGCCCCTTCCGGCTCCTGCCGATCGATGGGCTGGGCGAGCACGTGGATCGAATGGACGAACCAGGTGATCACCTACGCGGTCGGCTCCCAGTTCGACACCCCTTTCGCCAGCACAACCTCCCGGACGCGCTTCTAGTGATGGTGCGCCTGGACGACGATCTGGGGCCGAAGGCCAAGAGACTCGCGTCCGTCCTGGGCGGGCACCGGCTTCCCATCATCCTGGTATTCACTCATCGGGCCTCCGAGCCGCCGTCCAGGGAGCGGCGTAACGGTGCCTACAGGACCTTCTCATTCATGTCGCACCTGAGAACCACATTTCTGGACCCGGACGATGGCGGGGAGGTGGTCCGCGCGCTGGGCCCAATGCTGCTGGATGCCGTACCCAACGCTCGAACCTCGCTGGCCCGAAGGCTGCCTCCGCTAAGAAGATCGGTCGCCGATGCCATCATCTCCGAGACCTGCCGGGTCAACGCCCAGTTTGCTCTGGCCGCGAACCTCCCAGCTAACCTTCCGTTATTCGGGGGAGTGGCCGGCGGCATCGCCGACTTCTTCGTTCTGACGAAGAATCAGGTGATGATGGCACTTCGCCTGGGCGCGATCTACGGGAGGGAGATCGCCCTCACAGGCCAGACCATGGCCGAGTTGGGCTCCGTGATAGGTGGCGGCATCCTGTGGCGGTCCGCCGCTCGTCTCGCCACGGGTATGCTGCCCACGCCGCTCGCCGCAGCACCCAAGACCGCCATCGCCTTCGTTGGCACCTACATCGCCGGCCACGCGGCCCGGTACTATCTTGACGAGGGGAGAGAGCCCCCTGGCGAGCTGCTGCGCCAGCTCGCCGCGGAAGGGCTCAAGCTATACCGAGATCACGTCACCGAACTCGGGATACCCAGGATCGGGAGCAAAGCCCCGGCAAACTGATTCGAGAGGAGTCCTACCATGGCGAACGAGCAGACCGGCGTCGTCGTGATGCCCGAACCACTCCGGCGATTCATCTCCGAGCTCTTCCAGAAGCAGGGCGTTCCCCAAGATGAGGCCGCCATCGTGGCCGATCATCTCGTCGAGGCGGACCTGCGAGGGGTCTACTCCCATGGGACCATTCGGATCCAGCCCTACATCGAGCGGCTGAAGGCTGGCGGTATGAACCCTCGCCCCAAGATCAAGGTGCTGAGGGAGACCCCGGGCACAGCGCTGGTGGATGGCGACAACGGGCTCGGCCAGGTGGTCGGAGTACGAGCCATGGAGATCGCCATAAAGAAGGCCAAGGAGGTAGGCATCTCGCACGTGGGAGTGCGGATGAGCAACCACTTCGGCACCTGCGCCTACTATGCCCTGATGGCCGTCCCGCACGACATGATCGGGGTTGCCATGACCGTGAGCGGAAGCAACATCATGGCCCCTTGGGGAGGGATCACTCCCCTTCTGGGCAACAACCCCATTGGAGTCGCTATCCCGGCGGGCAAGGAGTATCCGGTGGTGCTGGACATGGCCATGAGCGTGGTAGCGAAGGGGAAGATCGTGCACGCCATGAAGGCCGGCATTCCCATCCCGCCCACCTGGGGCCTCAACAAGTACGGCGAGCCCACCACCGACGCCAAGGAGGCCTTCGAGGGGCTCGTCCAGCCGGTCGGCGGCTACAAGGGATACGCCATGTCGTTCGTCATAGGTGTGATAGGCGCCGTTCTCAATGGGGCCGCCTTCACGCACGAGGTGACGGACTTCTACCACAACATGAAGGACCCACAGAACACGGGCTTCACCTTCCAGGCCATAGACATCAGCGCCTTCATGGAGCCGTCGGCCTTCAAGGCCAGGATAGACGAGGCCATCGCCGAGATGCATGCCTCGGAGCTGGCCCGTGGAAACGACCGGATCTACGTACCCGGCGAAATCGAGTGGCTCAAGAGGGAGGAAAACCTAAAGAAGGGCGTTAGCATCGCACCGGCCGTCTGGGCGGACATGACCGCCATCAGTCGCGAGCTGGGCGTCCCGCTCCCGCCGACCGTAGAGCCCTGACCGGCCGCTAGCCGAGGATCTGAACCGGGAGGTCCATCTCATGACCGAAGATACTGTCGCCGGCACGGCGATCGAACGGACCAAGCTGCTGGACATCTACCGGCGGATGCTGATGATCCGCTCCTTCGAGGAACGAGCTCAGGAGCTTTTCCAGACGGGAAGGCTGCCGAGGCGCGGGCACCTGTACGCGGGACAGGAGGCAGTAGCCGCCGCCACCCTCGTGGCCATAGAGGACACCGACTACGTCACCAGCACCCATCGCGGCCACGGCCACGCCATCGGCCGAGGCGGAAATCTGCTGGCCGCCATGGCGGAGCTAGGCGGGAAGACAGCCGGGTTCTGCCGAGGAAAGGGAGGATCCATGCATGTTGCGGACCTCGACCACGACATGCTGGGTGCCTTCCCAATCGTCGGCGCCTCCATCACCATGGCGGTGGGTGGCGGCTTGGCCGCAAAGGTTCTGCAGAACGGTCGGATCGCCGTGGCCTTCTTCGGAGACGGTGCCTCGAACCAGGGCACCTTCCACGAAGGGCTCAATCTAGCGGCCATATGGGACCTCCCGGTGATCTTCGTCTGCGAGAACAACCAGTATGCCATATTCACCCGGCAGGATAGGGTGATGCGGGTGAGGCAGGTGGCAGACAGGGCGGCGGCCTACGGCATCCCGGGGGTCGTGGTGGACGGAATGGACCCCCTGGCGGTCTACAGGGCCGTGAAGGAGGCCGCCGACCGGGCCAGAGGCGGTGGCGGGCCCACGCTCATCGAGGCCATGACCTACCGCTGGGTCGGCCACAGCACAGGCGATCCCGGCACCGGCTATCGCGACCGGGAGGAGGTGGCCGAGTGGAAGAAGAGAGATCCGATCCCCAACTTCCGCCGCTACCTACTCGAGATCGGCGCCGCCGACGACGCAGCGCTGGCCGCCTTGGAATCCGAGGTAGCCAAGCGGCTTGCTGAGGCAGTCGACTACACCCTCTCCGCCCCGGACCCAGACCCGTCCGAGGCAACCCTGCACCTTTTCGCCCCGGCCTACGAACCGGAGACAACCTCGCCGACTGGCGGCGAGCGCGAACTGACCGTACTCCAGGCCCTCAACGAGGCCCTCCGAGAGGAGATGGAGAGGGATCCGCGGCTGATAATGCTGGGAGAGGACATCGGCGCACGAGGAGGGCCCTTCGGCGTCAGCAAGGGGCTCCTGGAGAGGTTCGGGCCCGAGCGTATCCTGGAGACCCCCATCTCCGAGAACGGCTTCACGGCGGCGGCCATCGGCGCGGCTCTGGCCGGGGTTCCAGCCATCGCCGAGATCAGCTACATCGACTTCATCACCTTGGCGATGGACCCCATAGTCAACGTGGCTGCCAAGGCGCATTACATGAGCGGCGGGAAGCAGACTGCCCCTGTGGTGATCCGGACTGAAGGCGGTGGAGGCTCGGCCGCCGATGGCCCGACCCACTCCCAGAGCCTCGAGGCATGGTTTGCCCACGTGCCGGGTCTGAAGGTGGCCATGCCGTCGACACCCTACGATTTCAAGGGGCTGCTGAAGACCGCCATCAGGGACCCCAACCCCGTGATCTTCATCGAGCACAAGATGCTCTACAGGGTTAAAGGACCGGTCCCATCGGGCGAGTACGCCATACCCTTCGGAGTGGCCGCCGTCAGACGTCGGGGGAGAGATGCCACTGTGGTAGCCTTCAGCACCATGGTGGCGAAGGCGCTCGCGGCGGCGGAGACTCTAGCGGCAAAGGGCATCGAGATCGAGGTGATAGACCCCCGAACCCTCGTCCCCTTCGACCTCGAGACGGTCGCCGAGTCGGTGAAACGGACGGGCCGCCTGGTGATCCTGCAGGAAGCCCCCCTTGTGGCGGGGTTCGGCTCGGAGATAGCGCGTTCCGTCGGGGAGGCCGCCTTCGACTACCTGGAAGCCCCGATCAGGGTTGTGGCACCCACTGTTCCGCTCCCGGCATCCCCGCCCCTCGAGGCGGCAGTGCTCCCAGGCGACAGGCAGCTCGTCGACACCGTCCTCGAGATGTTGGGCAGGAAGTAGCGGCTGGGCAGGCGGATGGAACATGACCGGAAGAGGAGGTTGCAGTGCTCCGGAAGATGATCATGCCAACCCTCGGTCTGGACATGGAGGCGGCCGTGATACAACGATGGCTCAAGGCCGAGGGAGACCAGGTGACCAAGGACGAGCCTCTGGTGGTGGTCGAGACCGACAAGGCTACCACCGAGATCACCTCTCCCGCCACGGGAGTCCTTCGCCGGATCCTCCAACCGGAAGGGGCGTCGGTCCCCGTCACCCACACCATCGCCATGATCGAAACCGCTGAGCCGGGCGAGGACGAGACGGAACCTCCTTCCGCGCCCAACGGGAGGGAGGAGGCGGCATCTGTAGCCCCATCGCGGACAGCCGTGGAGCCTCGCGCCCCTTCAGTGGCGGGCGCCATCGTCCGAGCGTCGCCCGCGGCGCGAAAGCTGGCGCGAGATCTGGGGGTAGACCTGTCGCAGGTGAAGGGGAGCGGCCCAGGTGGGAGGATCCAGGGCGAGGACGTCCGCCGCTTTGCCGAGGCCCGGGGGGCTGAGCTAGCAAGAGAGCCAGAGGCAAGGACACCGCAGGCCGGCGGCCTGCCAGGCAAGCTCGTGCCGCTAGGACGCAAGCGGCGCATCACGGCCGAGCGTATGTCCCTCTCCGAACGGACGGTTGCTCGGCTCACCATGAACATGGAGGTGGACGCCACAGAGATGGTCTCGCTCCGTGGACGTCTCCTCGCCCACTACGAGTCGCGCTTCGGCATACGGCTTTCGTTCAACGACATACTGGTGAAGGCAGCGGCCACAGCCTTGGCCGATCACCCGTACCTGAACGCCCGGTGGACCGACGACGGGATCCTGCTGGTCGAGTCCATCAACGTGGGAGTGGCTGTGGCGGTGGAGGACGGTCTGGTGGTGCCGGTGATAAGGGACGCCGACCGAAAGAGGCTGCCAGAGATATCGGCGGAGCTGAGTCGACTGGTCTCCAGGGCGCGGGAGGATCGACTGTCCATGGAGGAGATCACGGGAGGTACCTTCACCATCACCAACCTGGGCATGTATGGGGTGGAGTCCTTCACCCCCATCGTGAACCCGCCAGAGACGGCGATCCTGGGCGTGGGAGCCATCGTCGAGAGACCCGTCGGCCGGGATGGCCAGATAGTGCTCCGCCCGATGATGACCCTGTCCCTCTCCTTCGACCACCGAATCGTGGACGGTGCGCCCGCGGCCCAGTTCCTCCAGAGGGTGAAGCAGCTCTTGGAGGAGCCGTACCTCCTGCTGTAAGCGTGTCGAGCGCCGGTGCTACCGGCGCTCGACCACTCTCCACTACGAGGATCTCAGCACTCCGAGTAGCCGCATGAGTAGCACTTCTGACAGCCCTCCTCATAGACCAGTGAGGCATGCCCGCACTCAGGGCAGAGATCTCCTACCTTGCCGGCCTCCGGCATGGGGGCCTCCCGCTCCAGGGCCGTCGGCGTCGAGAGAGCAGCATCCAGCCCCCCCAGATGCTCGGCCAGCACCTGCGCCACCGCGTCGGGTAGCGACCTCACGCGACTCCTGCCGAAGCCGAGCTGCCGCCCGCCCCCGATCCCCGAGAGCTGTCCCACTATCTCCCTCAGGCGCTCTGTTGGCGATAGTGGAGAAGGCAGCCTCAGGATCATGGAGATCAGCCTGCCCAGGGCCTCCGAGACCGCAGCCGTGTCGCTGCCCGCCTTGCCCACGTTCAAGAACACCTCGAAGGGTTCTCCATTTCCATTCTGGTTGACGGTAACGAAGGCGGTACCCAGAGGCGTCTCCGCTCTGTACGTCACCCCATGCACTATTCTCGGCCTCGGCTTCACCTTGAGCTCCTCAGACCGATCCTCCCTCTTCCCCCCGTCGGCTCCGTTCGAGCCACCATGGCCGTCCTTCTCCGCGGTTCCCACGTGGAGTACCTGGGTTCCCTTGCACCCATCGCGGAACACTGTGATCCCCAAGCAGCCCAGCTCATAGGCCAGACGGTACACCTTGGCAACATCCTCCACCGAGGCAGAGTTGGGGAGGTTTACCGTCTTGGACACCCCGTTATCCACATGGCGCTGGAAGGCGGCTTGCATCCGAACATGCCATTCGGGCGCGACCTCGTGGGCGGTGACGAACACCCTCCTGACATCCTCGGGGATCTCGTCCAGTCCGTGGAGCGTTCCCTGCCGAATCACCTTCTCCATCAGCTCCTCGCTGTGGAAGCCCCGCTCCTTGGCCACCCGTTCGAAGTGGGGGTTCACGAAAGCCAGCTGCCTTTCACCGACTACGTGCCGGAACGCGATGGCGAAGAGGGGCTCTATCCCAGATGTGCTGCCGGCGATAATGCTGATAGTGCCCGTGGGCGCGATGGTGGTCACGGTGGCGTTCCGCAGGGGGGGCCCGTCCCTGTAGATGCTGTTCGGCCAGTTGGGGAAAGGCCCTCGCTCTTCGGCAAGCCTGGCCGACTCCTCATGCCCCACCCTCTTGATGAAGCCCATCACCTGGTCCGCCAGCTGGATGGCCTCCTCGCTGTCATAGGGGATGCCAAGCTGGATCAGCATGTCGGCCCACCCCATCACGCCGAGGCCGATCCTTCGATTGCCCTTGACCATCCGGTCGATGTCCGGCAGCGGGTAGGGGTTGACCTCGATGACGTCGTCCAGGAAACGGACGGCGAGCCGGATCACCCGCTCCATCTCCTTCCAGTCGATGGGGAGCTTCCCGTTCCTAGGCCTGCCGTTGGCCGGCTTAACAAACCTGGCCAGGTTCAGCGAGCCGAGATTGCAGGCCTCGTTCGGGAGGAGCGGCTGCTCTCCGCAGGGGTTGGTGGCCTCGATTCGGCCCAGCTGCGGGGTTGGGTTGGCGGGACCGGCATTCACCCTGTCGATGAACACGAGACCCGGGTCGCCGGTGCGCCACGCCGCCCGGATGATCCTGTCGAAGACCTCCGTGGCCCTGAGCCTTCCAACTATCGATGAGCTCCCGGGATCCACCAGCTCGTACTCCCCGTCCTCCTCCAGCGCCTTCATGAAGGCGTCGGTGATGGCCACGGAGATGTTGAAGTTGGTGATCCCTCCATCAAGCTTGCACTCGATGAACTCCAAGATATCGGGATGATCCACCCTCAGGATGCCCATGTTGGCGCCCCGCCGGGTGCCGCCCTGTTTGACCGCCTCGGTGGCGGCGTTGAACACCCGCATGAAGCTGACAGGACCGCTGGCCTTTCCGCCGGTGCTCTTCACGGTGCTGTCCTTGGACCGAAGCCTGGAGAAGGCGAACCCCGTCCCGCCTCCACTCTTGTGGATCAGTGCGGCCCTCTTGATGGACTCGAAGATCCCCTCCAGCGAGTCCTCCACCGGAAGGACGTAGCAGGCGGAGTACTGCAGCCCGTTCTCCTTGCCGGCGTTCATCAGGGTGGGGGAGTTGGGGAGGAAGAGCATCTCCAGCATCATGTCGCGAAACTGGCCTGCGATGGAGAGCACCTCTTCGTCGCTCTTCCCCCAGCTGCTCTCGGCCCTCGCGATCGCCAGCGCCACTCGCCAGCACATCTCCTCTGGCGTCTCGATTACCCTGTCCCCTTCGCGGGCCAGATATCGCTCCCTGAGAACCTTCAGCGCCGCCTCGCTCCACCGGCCGGCTTCCCTCACGTCAACTGACTCTGCCATCTCTACCCTTTCCGTTCCACCGGCGGCCCCGGCACCGCCTGGCACATTCAGCGTCTGTCCCCGGCTTCGCACGCACTGGACGGGTTACACAATATATTGTGTGTCTGTCCCACAACCAACACAATATCTTGTATCGCCGAGCGCACGTATCATGCCACAACCACTAGGAGTGTCAAGGGGATTTGGACGGATTATGGGGCAGATTCCTGAGAGAATCTGGACCCCGTCGTCCCACGGCCAAACCCGGTGCCCGTGCGGTATTCCGCCTCGGCAGTCGATCGCCTCAGCGATGAATCACGACGCCATCTACATCCAGGGCTCGGAGGTGGATCCGCGAGCCATCAGCCGAGCGAGTCCTTCTTGCGGACTGATCCCCTCGAAGAGGACCGCATGGACCTGGGTAGTGATGGGCATCTCGACGCCCTTTTCCCGCGCCAGCCTCAGCACCGCCCGCGTCGCAGGGATCCCCTCCACAACCATGGGGGAAGCCGCGCGGACCTCATCCACGCTCATCCCGCGGGCTATGGCCTCGCCAGCGGCCCGGTTTCGGCTGTGTCGGCTGGTGCAGGTAGCGATCAGGTCGCCGATGCCGGCCAGCCCCGCCACAGTAGCACGCTCGCCCCCCATCACCGAGACCAGCCGGGCGATCTCCGCCAGGCTCCTGGTGATCAGGGCGGCCTTGGCGTTGTCCCCGTAGCCCAGCCCGTCAGAGATCCCCGCCGCCAGCGCCACCACGTTCTTCACAGCCCCGCACAGCTCGACGCCCACCACGTCAGGGTTCGTGTACACCCGAAATGTGGGAGTGGACAGAACGGACTGGAGAGCGCATGCCACGTCCTTGTCCCGGCAAGCCACCACGGTGGCCGTGGGGATACCCCGGCTCACCTCCTCGGCATGGTTCGGACCCGAGATGGCCGCCACGCGTCCCCTGTGAGGTCCACCCAGGGCCTCCTCCAGCAGCTCGGTCCCCCTTCGTAGCGTCTCGGGATCGAGCCCTTTGCTTCCGCTGGCAATCAGCATGGAAGGGGTGACCAACGGGGCCAGGCGCAACGATAGCTCCCTCATGGCGCCGGAGATGGCTGGCACCAGCACCACTCGCGAACCGCCGACTGCCTCCTCCATGGACGCGGTGGGATGCACGCCATCCGGAACCCTGACACCTGGGAGGTAGTCTGGGTTCTCCCTAGTCCGTGCGATCCGCTCCGCCAGCTCTTGACGCCGCGCCCAGAGGGCCACGTCGTACCCCTTGCCGGCCAGAAGTATGGCGAGGGCCGTCCCCCAGCCACCCGCGTTGATGATGCAAACCTTCTCCGACACCTTCAGCCCACCCCGTCTGTTGTGCTATGATTCGAGTGCGAGGCTTCCGCTCCCGCCGGGCACCCGAGAGGCCTCAAGAAGATGTTTGGGTAGGTCGGCGAGAGAAGAGAAATGGAGATCGGCGCCTACATCCTGACAGCCCTTTTCGCGTACCTGCTCGGCTCCATTCCCACCGGCTACGTTCTGGCGCGGCTCCGCGGCAACGCCAACCTCCTGCAGCAGGGCAGCGGGCGCACAGGCGCCACCAACGTCCTGCGCACCATGGGATGGAAGGTGGCGGCCCAAGTCTTCGCAGGCGACTTCCTCAAAGGGGTGCTGGCTATCCTGATGGCAAGGCTCATGACCGGAAGCGACCCCACGGCCGACCTGGTTGCCGGGCTCGCGGCGCTTATGGGCCACAACTACTCGGTCTTCATCGGGTTCAAGGGCGGCAGGGGCGTGACCACCGGCCTCGGGGCGCTGGCGGTGATCTCCCCCATCGTGATGGCGGTCACCACCATAATAGGGGTGGCCATCATAGCTCGCAGCCGCTATGTATCCCTCGGCTCGGTCCTCGGGTCCGGGACGGTGCCCATTTCCATGCTGATCGTGGTGCTGCTCCTGGGCCAGCCATTCCCCCATTTCCTGTTCGGGCTCCTCGGCGCAGCCTTCGTGATAGTCAGCCACCGGGACAACATCCAGAGGCTGCTTCGAGGCACGGAGCGCAAGCTGGGGCAGCGAGCCTAGGATGCGGCTCGCCCTCTGAACGACGCCGCGCTCGTCGGGCCAATCTCACACTAGGCACCCGAGTGAGCCTTCAGCGTGGCCAGCAGGTTGGCCATCTCGATGGCAGCAACGGCCGCATCGAACCCCTTGTTTCCGGCCTTGGTTCCGGCTCGCTCGATCGCCTGCTCCAGGTTGTCCGCCGTTATCACACCGAAGATGACCGGCACACCCGTCTCCAGCCCCACGTTGGCGATACCCTTGGAAACCTCGGCAGCCACGTAGTCGAAGTGAGGAGTAGCGCCCCTGATCACCGCACCGAGGCAAATGACAGCAGCATACCGGCCCGTCTGCGCCAGCTTCTTGGCAACCAGCGGTATCTCGAAGGATCCAGGCACCCAGGCGATGTCCAGGTTCTCCTCCCCTACACCGTGCCGGGCCATGGCGTCCCTGGCCCCCTCTAGAAGCCGGCCGCTGATGAACTCGTTGAACCGGGACACCACCGCTGCGAAACGCAGCCCCCGGCCGACCAGCTCGCCTTCATACACCCGTCCCATGGGAAACCTCCTCTTTGAGATCATCCAGATCCTCGGGGTCCAACCCCAGCAGGTGGCCGAGCTTCTCCTGCTTGGTCAGCAGGTACCTGAAGTTGGTTGGTGCGGGCTCGCTGATCAGCGGCACCCGCTCCACTATCTCCAGACCAAACCCCTGCAGCCCCACCAGCTTCTGGGGGTTGTTGGTCATCAGCCGTATCCTGGAGAGCCCCAGGTCCACCAGGATCTGCGCCCCAATGCCGTAGTCTCGTTTGTCTGGTGGGAAACCCAGCTTTTTGTTGGCCTCAACTGTATCAAGACCCCGATCCTGGAGCTGGTAGGCCTTGACCTTGTTGTGGAGACCGATCCCGCGCCCCTCCTGGCGCATGTAGAGCAAGACCCCACGCCCTTCCTGGCCGATCTTCTCCAGCGCCAGCCGGAGCTGATCCCCGCAGTCGCACCTCAGTGAGCCCAGTACATCGCCGGTGAGACATTCGGAGTGCACCCTCACGAGAGGTGGCGGCCCATCCTGAATGTCTCCCATCACCAGGGCTACATGCTCCTCCCTGTCCACCTCGCTGGCGTAGGCGTAGATGACGAAATCTCCGTATCGGGTGGGGAGCTGGGCCTCTGCCACACGCCGGACCAGCTTCTCCCGGCGCCTTCGGTAGTCGATGATCTGGGCCACGCTGATGATCTTTATGCCGTGGCGCTTGCTGAACTCCTCTAGCTCCGGGCGCCGGGCCATGGTGCCGTCCTCGCTCATGATCTCGCAGATCACCCCAGCGGGGTAGAGCCCGGCCAGGCGCGCCAGATCGACCGCCGCCTCGGTCTGCCCGGCCCTCTTCAGCACTCCGCCCTCCGCCGCCCTAAGGGGGAACATGTGGCCCGGCCTGGCGAGGTCCTCGGGGCGGGTATTAGGGTCAAGGATCGCTTTGACAGTGGCGGCCCTGTCGTACGCGGAGATCCCGGTGGTCACCAGCTTCTTCGCCTCCACAGAAACCGTGAAGGCTGTCCCAAAAGGCGCGGTGTTCTTGTCCACCATCATGGGGATCTGGAGCTCATCCAGACGCTTTCCCACGATGGGCATGCAGATCAGACCGCGAGCGTACTTGGCCATGAAGTTGATGGCCTCCGGGGTGACATGCTCCGCGGCGATAACCAGGTCACCCTCGTTCTCGCGGTCCTCGTCATCCACCACGATGACGAACTTCCCCTCCTTGATATCCTGTATCGCCTCTTCGACCGTGGCAAGTGGCATAGTCATCGCCCCCAGCAAGCATACTGCCGACTTCCCGTCCGAGACGGGCGGCACCCGACTCCATGGATCACGCGAAGCCGTGCTCCGCCAGGAACCTGTGGGTTATCCCCGTCCCTTCCCGGCGAACCGCGATAAGGCTCTCCACGTACTTCGCGATTATGTCTACCTCTAGGTTTACCTTGGCCCCGACCCCCTTGTCGGTTAGGGTCACCGCCTGCTGGGTGAACGGCACCAGCGACACGGCAAACCAGCCCTCGCCCCGGGCTGTCACCGTCAGGCTGACCCCGTCCACGGCCACGAACCCCTTCTCGACGATGTAGCGGGACAGATCAGCAGGGCAGGTGAACCTGACGTTCACAGCATCCCCCTCCAGCCGCCGCTCCGCGATCGTTCCCACTCCGTCCACATGCCCTTGGACGAAGTGGCCTCCCATCCTGTCCAGGGGTCTCAGCGCCCTCTCCAGGTTTACCCGGTCTCCAGGTTTCAGCTCCCCCAGGTTCGTGCGCCTCAGCGTCTCCGGCGACAGATCGACGGCGAAGGCCGATTCGCCCAGCTCAGCGGCAGTCAGGCAAGCACCATTCACAGCCACGCTGTCTCCCAGCTTCAGGTCCTCCAGAACCCTCCTGCCCCGAACCCAGAGCCGATACCCAGCCCCAGCTCTCACCAGAGAGCCGATAACGCCAACCTCTTCCACTATTCCTGTGAACATTGGCATCCCCCTGACCGGCAGGCGCCTCTCCAGAAAGCCGCGCCGAGGCTACCGTCTCCCACCAGAAGCAGCAGAGTGTCGCGCTCCAATACCTCCGGCCACCCTGGTGCAACCCTAGACCGTCTAGGCCGCCGCCTCCCGGCCCGATCCCTGCACGACCCCACGATCCACATGCCCCACCAACATCAGGTCGTCACCGACCCGCTCCCATGAGACCCTGGTGAGCCGGACCGCCTCGGACAGGGAGGCTACCCCCTGGCCCGCCACGGGGGCCGGCGCGCCCTCACCCCCCACCAGGATGGGCGCCACAAAGGCCACCACCTTGTCCACCAGCCGATGGTCGAAGAGGGATCCCAGCAGCTCACCGCCCCCCTCGACCAGCACGGAGGTGATTTCGTGCTCCGAAGCTAGCAGCCGAAGAGCTGCCTCCAGATCGACCCTTCCCCTCCTGGCTGGGGCAGTGATCACCAGGTTGCCGAGCCGCTCGATCTCCCGAACCCTCTTGGGATCGGCGCCGGGCCCCACTATCACGGCCGTGGTCCCCGGAAGCCCCCCGGAGATGGCCCTGCTGGAGATGGGCACCCTGGCCGTGGAGTCCACTATCACCCTCATCGGCTGCCTGGGGAGCGGCTCCCCCCGCTCGTCGCGCGCCGTCAGAAGTGGATCGTCGGCGATCACCGTGTTCACGCCAACCATCACCGCATCCACCTCGGCCCGCAGCCGATGCACCCGTCTTCTGGACTCCTCCCCGCTGATCCACCTGGACTCCCCTGCGGTTGTCGCGATCCTTCCATCCGCGGTCATGGCGTACTTGGCTATGACCTGCGGTCTCCCCATCGTGACGTAGGTGAGCCACGCGTCCAGCAGCTCCCGAACCTCTGGCTCCCTTTCTCCCACGTGAACCGCGATGCCGGCCCGCTCCAGCGCCGTCTTCCCGCCGCCCGACACGAGGGGATTGGGGTCCACCATGGCCATGTGCACCTCGGCAACCCCGGCCGCGATCAGCGCATCCGTGCATGGCGGTGTGCGGCCATAGTGGCAGCAGGGCTCCAGCGTGACGTAGAGCGTGGCGCCACGAGCCAGCTCCCCGGCCTGGCTAAGCGCGACGATCTCCGCATGGGCCTGGCCTGGCGGCTGAGTAAATCCCTCTCCCACCACCCGCCCGTCGCGGACCAACACGGCACCCACGGCCGGGTTGTTGCCGGTCCTGCCCTTCGCCATCCGTGCCAGGGCCAGCGCCCTGGCCATGAAGTCGCTGCCTTCCGTCCAATCCGCCATTCGGCGCACCACTTCCTCTGCCGACGCCCTCTCTCGAGACCATGGGAGCACAAAAAGAGCGGCCACGAAGGCGCTACGCCTCGGGCCGCCCGACGCAACCTCTTGGTGCTGCCTTCTCCCATCCGGACTTTACCGTCGGCCCTGGCGTCTCACCAGGTCTGCCTCATCGGCTCGCGGGCTCCGCGGCTCTCGCCGCGACACCGCCGATCGGGAATTGGCGTCTCCGCCTCACCCTGCCCCGAAGGACTTTATGCAGTTTCAACAGTCACTAGTATATGAACGGCCCTAACCCCTGTCAAGGCACGGCCCGGCAGTAGGCGCCGCAGGGAACCTGAACGGACGGGCCTCAGTCCACCCGCAGGCGCGGATCGAGGGCGTCGCGGAGACCATCGCCCAAAAGATTGAAGGCCAGAACGGTGATCAGTATCGCCAGCCCTGGGAAGGTGGCCACATGGGGAGCGATGGTCAGGTACTGCCGACCGTCGCTCAGCATGGCGCCCCACTCCGGGCTGGGCGGCTGCGCGCCGAGCCCAAGGAAGCTGAGGCTCGCCGCCGTGAGGATAGCCGTCCCAACTCGCAGGGTGGCGATCACCAGGATGGGAGCCATGGAGTTGGGAAGAAGGTGCTGGACCATGATCCGACCGTCCCCGGCACCCAACATCTTCGCCGCCAGAACGAAGTCCCTCTGCTTAAGGGAAAGCGCCTCCGCCCTCGTCACCCTGGCGAAGGTCGGCACCGAGAACACCCCTACCGCCACTATCACGTTCTCCAGGCCAGGCCCGATGATGGCTATGATGCAGAGGGCCAGGAGCAACCCGGGAAACGCCAGCTGTACGTCGACCAGCCTCATTATCAGGTTGTCCACCCAGCCCCCCCGGTAGCCGGAGACCAGGCCCAGGGTCACGCCCACTAGACAGCCCAGCAGCATTCCGAAGAAGCCGATCTTCAGGGAGATGCCCGCACCGTATATGATCCGGCTCAGCACATCACGGCCATGGGTATCCGTCCCCAGGAGATGGCTAGCCGATGGGCCGGCGAGGTTGTTCGCCAGATCCTGGGCGAGAGGGTCGTACGGGGCAATCCATGGCGCCCCCAGGGACAGGGCGAGCAGGAGGACCACAACAGCACCTCCCGCCATGGCCACGGGGTTGCGCCTTAGACGTATCCAGGCGTCCCCCCAGAGGCTGCGCGCGGGCCGCGACAGCACCCCCGGTTCCGTAGTCGCACCTCTCGGAGAGGCGGGCTTCGCCGCAGGCGCTTCAGGCCTCATAGGATATCCTCGGGTCGATCACGACATATAGTACATCCACCAGGAGGTTGACCAGGGCGAACTGGGCGGCCAGCAGCAGCAGGGTCCCCTGGATCACCGGATAATCCCTGAACCCGATCGATTCCACCAACAGCCTGCCTATTCCAGGGTATGCGAAGACCGTCTCCGTCACCACTGCGCCCGCCAGCAGGTTCCCGAACTCCAGGCCTATGACCGTAACCACAGGCACGAAGGCGTTCTTGATGGCGTGGCGCAGCACAACCATCTGAGGGAGCAGCCCCTTGGCCCTGGCTGTGCGGATGTAGTCCATTCCCATGACCTCGATCATGGACGAGCGCATGACCCTGGCCACTATGGCAGCTCCCCCGAACCCCAGCGTCAGCGCGGGTAGCACCAGGTGATCCACCCCGCCTCTACCGGTGGTGGGCAGCAGGTTCAGCTTTACGGCGAACACGAGCATCAGCATGAGACCGAGCCAGAAGGACGGCGTGCAGACTCCGAGCAGGGCCACGACCATGCTGGAGTAGTCCCAAGCCGAGTTTCGACGCAGCCCGGCCAGTGTTCCAGTGCCGAGTCCTACCAGGAGTGTAACCGTCAGAGCCGCCAGAGTAAGCTCCACCGTCGCTGGGATGGCACGACCCAGGTCCTCGGCTACGGGACGGTGGCTTCTGGCGGAGCGCCCCAGGTCTCCCACCAGCACTCGCCCCAACCAGGACAGGTACTGGACAGGGAGCGGGCGATCCAGGCCGAGGTCAGACCGCACCAGCTCCACATCCTGGATGCTGGCATCTGGGCCGGCCACCAGCCTGGCGGGATCGCCCGGAACCAGATGAACCACCAGAAAGACGACGATGGACACCCCGAACAGGGTCGGGATCATGTAGAGTAGGCGTCGGATTATGTAGCGAGTCATGCCTGCTTCTGTCGGCTCTACCGCCCGGGGCACCCCGGGCGGTAGAGCAGGTGATGCTACTTGTAGTAGACCGAGCGGTAGTATCCGATGTTATCTGGCTGGATGGTGATCCCTCCGACATTGGCGCGAGCCCCACTCAGGCGAACCTCCGACCAGAGGAACACCCACGGGGCATCCTCCATGATCACCTTCTGAGCATCAGCGTACGCCGCCTTCCTCTTCTCGGGATCGGAGGTCTGAAGAGCCGCCTTGATGTCCGCCTCCACCTGCGGGTTGGTATAGAACGCTATGCTGAAGTTGGTGGGTGGCCAGTTGTCCTTGGTGAGCAGCGGCCTCAGGCCCCAATCGGCATCGCCGGTCGAAGAGGACCAGCCCGCGAACTCCAGCTCGTTCTTGTTCTGATCCAGCGGCTTGAACCGCTCGGCGGTCATCGTCGCGGAATCGAGGGTCTGAACCTCAACCTGCACACCGACCTGAGCCAGCTGGGCCTGGAAGGCGACCATGGCCTCCTTGTTTTCGGTCGTCTCCGTGGCCCTCATGGTCGCCTTGAAACCGTTGGGATACCCCGCCTCGGCCAGGAGCTGCTTCGCCTTGGCCGGATCGTACGGATAGGTCATTACCTTGGTGTAGCCCCACACTCCAGGGGCCAGAGGGGAGTCCATTACCCGGCCGTACCCTTTCAACACGTTCTTGATGATGGACTCCTTGTCGATGGCATAGTTGAGCGCCTGCCGCACCTTCACGTTGTCGAAGGGCTTCTTCTGGGTGTTCATGGCGATCCAGTAGCAGTAGATGCCATCGGTCTGGATCAGCGTGAGGTTCTTGTCATCCTTCACCGTCTGCGCCTGGGCAGGCGGAAGGTTGTTGATGAACTGAGCATCGCCCTTCTGCAGCATCGCGATGCGGGTTCCAGCCTCTGGGACCGGCTTCACGATGATCTTGTCAACCTTCGCTCCGTTCTCCTTGTCCCAGTAATCGGGGTTCTTCACCATGGTTACGTGGTCGTTGGGCACCCACTCCACGAACTTGTATGGACCGGTTCCGACCGGGTTCTTCCCGTAGTCCTTCCCGTACTTCTGTACCGCGGCCGGGCTGTTGATCCCACCAGCCGGGTGAGCGAAGGTGGCGACCATAGCCCCAAAGGGCTCCTTCAGGGTGAACCGAACGGTGTACTCGTCGACCACGTCGATCTTGTCGATGACGCTGAACAGGGTGTACCTCTTCAGCTTGTTGTCCGGGTTTCGGACACGATCGAAGTTGGCCTTCACCGCCTCAGCGTTGAAAGGTGTCCCATCGTGGAACTTGACCCCCTTCCGAAGATAGAAGGTGAAGACCTTTGCATCGGGCGAGGCGTCCCACTTCTCTGCCAGCTGGGGCACTATCTCCATCTTCTCGTTGAAGCCCACCAGCCCCTCCAGCATCGGCTTCTCGATGCTGAAGGATGCGTTATCGTTGGTATCCTGAGGATCCAAGCTGATGGCATCGGCGTACTGGGCGATGGTTATCACCTTCTCTCCGCCTGCACCACCTCCCGCACCCCCGCCAGCGCACGCGGCCGCCAGAGCCGCCAGCGCTACCCAGAGGACAGCCAGAAAGAATATCGACCCTCTTCTCGCCATTCTCACCCCTCCTACTCGAACGCGAATCCAGCTGGGTGATCCACAATGGAAACCAGTGAAGCCCGCGAAAACCAGACCTTCAGGAACAGGGCACCTGCCGCGCAGCCTCTTGGACGGCTCCGAGCGCTATCCTCTCACCTCCTCTTGCGTCCGCAGCCCTATCTGGACAACAGCAGATACAGGTCGCCCAACACGGACCCTGGGAGCTCGTTCTCTCTCGGACATCCGAACCGCGGCCGGGGCGTCGGCGGGATCCGGCCAACGAGGGGTTCAGATCCAGTGGACAGGGACCGGACACCGGCTGCTTGATGGCAACCTGGTTGTCCCCATGAAAGGGGGGGCCATCCAGCTGTACGCTCGACATTGTAGCACGGGCAGCACGCCAGGAATACTGGTCGGATACCGCTCTCGCGACCACGTCTGCGCCATGGCGGGCAGAGGAAGAAATGGACCGCATCGTCCAGAGTGAGCAAGGCCTCTGCGCAGTCCACTTCGCTTCTTCGTTACTTCGCCTTACTTGCTCCATTGACCTGTGTTAGCGTGATTGATCTTCTGGTACGTCGCTTGCCAACCAGACTGATCAGGTTCGCCGCGACCTGGTGTCCTTTCAAAAGCCCGACCAGGCCATGGCACCGTCGCTCTATCTTGCACCACTTTCGGAGTCCTGGGTCTTACCGATGAAGAACATACCGCCATATTCCACCAAGAGATCGCCCGTGGCAGCCATCGAGTCGATCCCCTCGATCTCATCCTCCAGCTCAACGACCCCAACATCCGTCGACCAGGGGGTTCCACGGCTCCGACGACCGTTCGCCGTCTGGGCGGCTGTGGCCCTCGCCGGAGCAGCCGCCATGCTTGTCCTCGCCCTCTTCCTCCCGGTCCGGGTCAGCCTCGATGACGTAGGCGCCGAGCTGCCGCCCGAGACACCGGTTACCATCTCCCTCCCTCACATCGGAGCGTCCGTCCTGGAGGTTGCGGTGACGGCAGCGAGTCGAGACGCATACGGCGCCCTTGGCCCGGAGGTGCCTGTGGTCGTGAAGCTGGTCCCCGCCAAGAAAAGGGGCATCGGGCTGGGGCTCTGGCAGGAGCTACAGCTGGTGCGGCAGGATGGCTCCACTTTCCTCCAGTACGATCAAGTCTACCGGGTTCGACTCTCGGTCCGGGCCCTGATGTTCACCCTCCCCATGCCCGCCAGCGTCGTGCTGACCCGCGAGTATCGGGTCAGCACCCTCACCACGCCCCAGCTTCGGATGCCTGATGGGGTGGTCCAGATGAACTACCAGAGGCCCCTGGAGCTTCGCTGGAACTCGCCCATCCGGGATTTCTCCGTGGAGACCCAGCCGACAATTCAGACCCGCTCCTGGGTGGACCCCTTCCAACCCGACATCACCCACGTCGACCTGGAGGCAGCGCCATCTGGAACCCAGTACCAAGTCCGGGTCACCGGCGCCGTGGGGATCAACGGCGCACCCCTGCTGAGCCCGGTCACCATCACGGCGGAGACCGCTGCCCCGCCCAAGCCGCTCCCCAACTCGGTCAGAGTGGAAGACGGGAATCGCGTGATTGTGCAGTGGGATCGGCCGGTGAAGGAGGTGCGGTACAGCATCGTCCCCTCGGTGGGTAGCTCTCTGCAAATCGATGAAGCCGACCCCAGGGTAACCTACATCCTGCTCGAGAACCCTGTGCATGACCGCAGGCATGAGATTACGATCCTAGGGGGTATCGGCACAACAGGAGCGCCGATCGCCTCAGGCACCGTTCTCTCCTTCACCACTCCACCGCCCCTGGAGGTCCTCCGGGTTTCGCCCGCCGAGGGCAGCTACGGCGTGCCCCTCAATTCGGCCATCACCATCACCTTCAGCGAGGCGATCAAGGACCGGAAAGCGGCCCAGGCCGCGGTCTCCTTCGAACCTGGCCTGGACGGTCATTTCGAGTGGCCGGCTCCCGACCAGCTCCGCTTCGTCCCGGACGGCCGGCTCCCCGACGACACGGAGATCGCCGTGCACATCGCGGCGGGGCCCAAAGGGGCAAGGGGCACCGACGGCGGCTACCTGGAGGAGGATCTCGGGTTTTCCTTCCTCACCCGACCCGACAAGCTGATCGAAGTGGACCTGACGCACCAAACCATCACCCTTTACGAAGGGGACAAGGTGGTGTACACGGGTCTGGTCGCCGCCGGGGTAGCAGGGGCCCCAACCCCTACCGGCGACTTCATGGTGAACTACAAGCTGCCCAGCACCAGAATGAAGGGCGTGAACCCCGACGGCTCCCACTATGACATCCCCAACGTTCCCTGGGTCATGTCCTTCGACGGTGACTACACCCTGCATGGAGCACCGTGGCGAACGCGCTTCGGCTACCCGGGCAGTAACGGCTGCGTGAGCATGGAGACGAGCCAGGCCAAGATGCTCTTCGACTGGTCTCCGGTGGGAACGCCGGTGAGTATCCAGTATTGAGGATCGGCTGTTGTCTCGCTGTGTTTTCCCAGCTGCATCTGCTACCCTGTTGCTCGATGGGGGCACAGCGGCCCAAGGGCGGGCGGGCAGAGCCGCCGGCCCCCTACACTTCAAGACCAGGTTGGTGAAAGACTGGCCACCGAGCCAGAAGCGACACACGACGGGAGACGTGAAATGAAGCCGGACACCCTGGAGAACAGGCTGCGCCGTGCGGGCGCCCTCGCCGCGCTGCTGGCAGCTGACGCCGTCTACTCGGGGTTCGTGGGCGGCTTGCGCCGGGCCAGGGGCCGGGGCGCGGGGCCGATGGCGGCATCCTTCCGGAGGGGGTGACCCCATGACCAGCCGCAGCGACCCATTGTTCGAGCCCAATAGTCCAGCGGGCCGCAGGAGCGGATCGGGCCGAGCGCACTGGCTGGTCCTGGCGGCGGCCATCCCGGTCCTCCACCTCGCGGTGGTGCGTCCGTGGCTCCTGGCGTGGGGCGCCACACCCGAGGAGGTGGCCGGTCCGCTGCCCGGGGACGAGATGGTGCCCGATCCCCTCATGCAGACCACCCGAGCCATCGACATCGAGGCTTCCAGGGCCGAGGTCTGGCCCTGGCTCGCGCAGATGGGCTACGGGCGGGCCGGCTGGTACAGCTACGATCCTCTCGAGAAGATCGCGGGGGCGGGCGAGTTCGCGGAAGTCCGATCGGCCGACCGCATACTGCCCCAGTTCCAGGACTTGCGAGTGGGTGACTTGCTGCCGGTCGCACCCGACGTGGGCTGGTTCACGGCGGCATCCGTCGATCCCCATCGCTGCCTGGCCCTGCGAGCGACCATGAACCCTCTTACCGGCAAGGCGATCGCGACAACGGAACCGATGAGCGAGCCATGGTTCGACGCGAGCTGGGTCTTCCTGCTGCAGGAACCGGTCGCTGGCATGACCCGGCTGGTGGTCCGATTCCGCGCCAGGTACGGCCCCAGGTGGAACGTAGCTCCCCTCGCCCTTGCCGTCCTGGACCCGGCCCACTTCCTGATGGAGCGGAAGATGCTGCGGGGGATCAAGGAGCGGGCCGAGAAGACCAGGCGCGCAGGGTGGATGGGCGGTAGAAACGAGTTCAGTCCTTCGCACTCGCAGCCGGAGAGAGGCCGAACGGCCGATCCTAGTCCACGTTCTACCAGTCGTGCGAGTGTGGAGTAGCAGGGGTTGGGCCGAGGGCGGGCACGGGAGCCCGCCCCCAATGTTGCCTCACACTGCTTTGGCCTACTTCCGCGCGAACTTCTGGAACATGTGGGTATCGGGCGGAACCAGCCCCTTGCTGCCCCAGTCGGTCCAGGTGACCTCGCCCACGTAGAGATCGCCCCGCGAGTCCACCGCAATGCAGTGGGGCGCACAGAACTGCCCCGGCGCGGTCCGATCCAGGGTGCCCCACCGGCGCAGCAGCCGACCATCCGTGTCGAGAATGCTCACTCTGCCCGGCTGATCCTCCTGACAGACGCCGTGCATATAGGTTGGCATCCCCTTCCGCCTGCTCAGCTCCGACACGTAGATGTATCCGTCCCGATCCTGACATATCCCGGTGGGCCTCTGGACGTGAGTCCACTGGTCCATGTACCGTCCCTCCAGGTCGAAGATCTGGATCCGGTCGTTCTCACGATCCGCCACCAGAACCCGACCGTCGGGCGTCACCCAGACGTCATGGGGCAGATGGAACTGGCCAGGACCCGTCCCTGGCTCGCCCCACGACTGTATCCACCTACCATCGGCGGTGAACCGATGCACCCGCGCGTTGCCGTAGCCGTCGGAAACGTACAGGTCCCCGTTCGGCGCAATGGCCACGTTGGTTGGCCGGTTGAAAGGAGGGCCACCATGAGTGATGGTGCCCAGACGGGTCCACAGGTCGGCATCGGCCAGGCTCGCATCGTACCCGGTATCGGAGGCGACCCCCGGCGTGCCTATGGTCATGACCAGCTCCCCGGTTGGGGAGAACTTCCTCACGGTGTGGTCGCGGTCGTCCACGCAGAAGACCGAGTCATCCGGCCCGATTCGGATGCCATGCGTTCTGCCGGTGAAGGTTCCCTCCGCGAAGGACATGACGAAGCGGCCATCCGGCTCGTACACGATCACCCGCGCATCGCCACGGGTCAGGATGTACACCCTGTCCCTGGAGTCCACCGCCACACCAACCACGTCGCGGTGGACGTAGCCCGCGGGCAGCTGCTCCCAACCCTCGACCACCTGATAGGCGAACTCTCTCTTCCCCGCCATGGGTTCACATCACCTCCACTAAGCGTATGTGGGGATCCCGGCCGGGTTCCTATTGGTGGAGCACACCATCGGCTGCCCCTTTCCAATGGAAGCGAAGCAGCTCCTGCACTCCCTGCACAGAACCATGTCGCTGCCCCTGCCCGAAAGGATCTTCTCTGCCGACAGCGGGTCCGCGATCATCTGCCGACCTATGGCTACCATGTCCACTAGCCCCTCCTCCACCACCCGGGCGCAGACCGCCGGATCGCCCAGCTTCCCGACGGCGATCACCGGCACTCGTATGGACCGCTTCAGTTCCGCCGCGTAGGGCACCGCCGCGCCGGAGGGCTGCTCCTTGGGTAGCGCCGAGGAGGTCTGCAGGAAGCGCACACCCCCCTCTTCCTTCCATCCACCCATGGCGATCAGCGAGGAGTGGATGACATCGACCCCCGCCCGCTCGAGGAGTTGCGCGACCACGATGGAGTCCGCCACGGACTGGCCGCCATCCACCAGCTCGACAGTGTTCATCCGAAATAGGACCGGGAACCCACGCCCCAGGCGACGCCGGACAGCTTCCACGATCTCGACAGCGAAGGTTGCTCGGCCAGCCGCATCGCCACCGTAGCGGTCCTGGCGGAGGTTCGTGAGAGGCGATAGGAACTGGCTCACCAGATAGAAATGGGCCCCGTGGATCTCAACCCCGTCGAAGCCGGCCTCGGCGGCGCGCGCGGCACCGTCGGCAAAGGCGTCCACTATCTCCCTGATCTGTCCCTCCGAGAGGATGGAGGGCTCGGGAGCAGGGCGTGTAGGTACACCCGACGGGGATGCGCGTTGCACCCCATCCTGAACAACCACGGCCGAGGACCCGGCATGTACGATCTGCAGCACCGCCGCCGCCCCCTCGCCCTTGATAGCCTGGGCAAGCCGACGGAGGCCCGGGATCTGGCCATCAGCCCACACACCGAGGCTGCGAGGGGTGATCCGCCCGTCCGGCCGAATGGCCGCGGCCTCCACCACCACGAGACCTACATGGCGAGCTCGTTGCCCGTAGAACCCGACGACATCGTCCGTCACCTGGCCTTCCGGGGTACCGTAGCAGGTGGTAATTGGGGGAAGAACCAGTCTGTTACGAAGGAGCACTCCGTTGATGGTCAGGGGATCGTCCAATCTTGGCATAGACTCACTCCGCGTCTGGGGCACCGCCGCCCCGTTTGGCGCAACTTTATCAGCAACCAGCAGGGACGCTCAAGCCCACCGGCCCACGAAGGCCAGCATCCATGGCAAGAAAGTTGCAATAGTTAAATATGTAACTAATCAATGGGGCTCGGAGGTGTCAAGATGGAGTGGATCATACCGATAGCACTGGTGCTGGCGGCCGCTTGGGCCGTCAGGTGGCAGTTCCGAGATGTGGAGTACCCCGACCGCCCGGCCGTGCAGCCGCTCAGGCCGCGCAGCCCCGAGGGCACCGCCAGCGAGAAGCGCCGGCGCGCCGCCTGACCCCGGGACCCTCGCATGTCCGCGCTCGGGCAGGTGAAGCTGGCAAGCAAGTTGCACTAGGAATTCCGTGCAACTTCTCCGCGGGAGGACGGCCCATGGCAACGCTGAACGTCACACTGGCAAACATGGTCCTCACCATTTGGATCGCGGGCGGGTTCTTGCTCCTGTTGCTCCTCACGCGGGAGAAGCCAGCAGAAGACGTCAGTGAATCGGTGCAGTCCCGCGCCTATCCGCCTGCGCCCGTTCGCCGCGTCTCTCCCAGGCGGAAGCAGCCCCAGGCCGTTCGCGACGTCTACTGGGTCCGACAGAGGGGCGAAGCAGCCACCAGGTCGCGGAAGGCGGCGTGATGGACGTGTCCTCGTCGCGCCATCGATAAGGCCAGAGTCATCCCGGCGCAAAAAAGAGGGCCCGACATGCGGGCCCTCTTAGTGTGGCAAATGCGTCCCGGCATCGACCTATTTTCCCGTAAGGTTGCCCTCACAGTATCGTCGGCGCTGAGACGTTTCACTTCCGTGTTCGGGATGGGAACGGGTGGGACCATCTCGCTCAGGACGCCGGAACGGGCATGATCTTACCACACCCTGGCCGCGGTTGCAACAGAAGCGCAATTCCTCTCTTGAAGACCCGTTTCCGGTTGGGGGTCCGCCACACAATCGGGCTGCTTGCCCGGCGGCGGGGCCGTCTCGGCCTCCAAGTGGCAGTCGGGACGCCTGCGCTCCCGGGGACCGCCATCGCCCTTCACAATCATGTGTGACACCCATGCTCCTCCCGCAGGATCGCCTCAGGAGCGCTGGGTGATCAGCAGGCTGGCCATGATCACCGCTCCCCCCAGCACCGTTTGAGGGGCAACGGCCTCGTTCAGCATCACAGCACCAAGCACCACCGCCACGACCGGCTCCAGATAGACCCACGCGGAGGCCTTCGTCGCCTCAATCTTCGTGAGAGCGTAGTTGTAGAAGAAGTAGGCCAGCACCGAGCAGACGAGCGAGAGGTAGATTATGGCGGCGCACTGTGCCGCGGACAGCCTGGCCACGCTGCCCCAGTCTTCGCTGAAGGCCGAGAGCAGCACCAGACCCACTGTACCGCCAACCATGAGCCCCGCTGTAGTGGTGATCGATGGATAGCGCTGCCGGATCCCTCGGATCATGGTGGAGTAGATGGCGAAGGCGAAGGCGTTGGCGACGAGGCATAGGCTGCCGAAAAGAAAGCCGCTCTCCAGAGCCACCTGCAGTCCCCTCTGGCTGACCACCACCGCCACGCCCATCGCCCCTAGAACCAGGGATCCCGCCTGCTTCCATCCCAAGGGCTCCCTGAGAGATATCCCCGAGATGACCATGGTGGCCAATGGGATCAGTCCCACCACCAGCACCGATGAGACGCCTGCATTGGTTAGCTGTACCCCGGTGTACTGAAGCCAGAAGTAGACGGAGATCCCGAGCTGGCCCAGCAGGAGGAAAAGGGGAACGTCCCGGACACGCAGTGGCTGAACCTTCACATGCTGTCGCACCAGTATTGGCAGGAAGACGACCGACGCCAGAAGGAACCGTACGGTCGCCAGCATGGTTGGACTTAGGGCCGCGCCACTCGGACCTTCTGCGCTAAGCACCATCCTGGCGGCAACGAAGGAGCCTCCCCACACGACCATGACGAAAAGGAGCAGGCCGTACACCCCGTAGCCCTCCCAGAGTCCCCAAAGGGCCGACCCTCTCCCCTCGGCAGGGCCTGAGCTGCCCCTCGCCATCACTCCACCTCCTCTCACGACTCTGGGGACACTGGTTCATGGACGATCATGGCAAGTCGGGCGAGCCGTTCTCCATCACCGTAGCGATCCGGCCGCTCCCTTGCCACGTGCGAAATGCATCACGACGACATTCCTCCCTTCGTGCATTATGGACTAAATGGGCAGTCTTGCGCCCCCTGATACAATCGATGGGCATCATGCTGCCGGAGTAGCCAGTGAGCGAGGCGGACTGGATCGACGCCGCGAGGAAGGGCGACCTGAATTCATTCAACCTGCTGGTCCTGGCGCACCAGCAGGCGGCCTACGATCTCGCCGTCCGTATGCTCCGCGATGAGGCCGCCGCGGCCGATGCCACGCAGGACGCCTTTCTGGCCGCCTTCACCCACATTCGCCAGTTTCGGGGCAGCTCCTTCCGGGCATGGCTGATGAGGATCGTGCTGAACCGTGTCTACGACAGGCTGCGAGCACGGACTCGGCATGATGTGGCATCCCTGGACACCCTGGGAGATGATGAGGAGACCCCGGCTCTACGACTGGCGGACGACGCTCCAGGTCCGGAGCAGGCGGTGCTCTCCGCGGAGCTCCGAAGCTGCATCGAAAAGGGGCTTCAGCTTCTATCGCCGGAGCAGCGGGCGACCGTGGTCCTCTGCGACATCCACGGCCTGAGCTACGAGGAGATCGCCGTGGCGACCCATGCGTCGCTGGGAACCGTGAAGTCGCGCCTCTCACGCGCACGCGCAGCTCTTCGCGGCTACCTATCCCGGCATGTGGAACTCCTGCCCGACTCCGTGCGTCATTACTTCGAGAGGGCCGAGGTCGACCCCGACAAGACTGCGACCGCGGCCAAGGATGGCTAGAGGGAGGCAGCGGCTAGACCGACAGGCTTCGTACTCGAAGGGGACCAGACAGAAGAAACCATGAGACTGAGCTTTCTGAAGCGAAAAGAGAACGCCGATCACGATCGGATGCGCGAAAGGCTCTCGCCGTATCTGGACGGCCAGCTCTCTGATAGAGATCGAGAGGGAATGGAACGGCACCTGGAGGGCTGCCAGGAGTGCCGTGTGGAGCTCGATGCTCTGCGAGCAACCCGGATGTTGCTCCGCACACTGCCGCAGGCACGACCTCCCCGTAGCTTCGTCCTCGTGGCGGCGCCTAAGCGGCAAGAGCTGCCGCGGAGCTTCTACTGGCTCCGCACGGCCACGGCCGCAGCCGCCGCGTGCCTCCTGCTTCTGCTGGCAGCCCCTGCCCTCTGGCCGGCTGGCGGCGCGTCAGCTCCCCAGCCGACGACCGGAGGGGCATTGTCGACGGCGCAGCCGGGCAAGGCGGGGCCTGCAGCCCCACAGCAGAACCTATCTACCGCGGCGACCGAGAAGGCCCAGGAGCAGGAGCCCAACCCGGCCGTGGTCGCCGCGCAGCCCGCCGCAGCAGGCTCTGCCGCATCGCCCCAGTACCCCGCCGCTGCGGCCCCCGCCGCCAAGCCGGCACTGCCGGCCTCGGCGACACCATCGCTCGGCCAGGCACCTGCCGCGTCCAGAGCCTCGGATGAAAGGGCCGGTGAGCCCGATGCCAGCCCGAGCCCGCGTACCCTCCAGGCCCCACCTACCCAGGTGCCGACACCCCTGGCCAGGGATGTCGCTGGGTCAACGGCCGGGTTGGAGCGCCAGCCATGGCTGCAACCCGCCCAGATGGTCGCGGGTGGCATGGCCATCTTGCTGGGTCTGGTCACCCTCCTGGTCTGGACGCGCCATCGCAGGTCGTAGAAGCCGGTCGCCGGGGGTGCCCCGGCCGAAAGCACACCGGTCTCGTGGTTGGGACCGTGAAGAAGGAGGACACAGATGCGGAAGACTACTCTCATCTTGACGGCGCTGGGACTGCTCTTGTTTGGAGGCACTCTTCTTCTGGTGCTGAGTTTCGTTCCGGCTTCGCCATCACGGTATCAGGGTTACGCGCCAGTCGCAGCACAGGCGCAGGCAGCACCGCTACTCCAGACTGGGGTAGCCGGGCCCCCGGGCATCACGGTCACGGGGGATGGGATCGTCCAGGTGAAACCGGACCTGGCCAGGGTGACGCTGGGGGTCGAGGTGACCAGCGCCTCGGCTGCGGGCGCCCAGCAGGATGCGGCTTCCAAGATGGATGCGGTCATGGCCCAGCTCAAGAGCCAAGGCATTCAGGACAAGGACATCCAGACGGTGCGCTTCGACCTGCAGCCGAACTACGACTATTCCACTCAGCCCCCTGCCCTCAGGGGATATCGGGCAACCAATCTGGTGCTGGTCACTGTCCGAGAGATCTCGAAGGTCGGCGGCCTCCTCGATGCCGTGGTCGCCTCCGGAGCGACCCGACTGCAGGGCATCAGCTTCTCCGTCAGCGATCCAGCCGCGGCCAGTGCGCAGGGTAGGGAGGAGGCGATGAAGAACGCTCGGGCCAAGGCCGATCAGCTCGCTCAGCTGGCGGGTGTATCCCTGGGAGCACCTATCTCCATCGAGGAGACCACATCGCAGCCACCGGCACCGGTGGAGGCGAGAGCCGCCGCTCCATCGTTGGCCGGCGCTCCCCAAACACCTATCTCCTCTGGCACCCAGGAGATCCACACCACAGTGCGGGTGATCTACAGCATCAAGTAAGAGTGAGTAGGGGGGCGGGGAGGTCGTCGGAGCCGCGTCCCCGCCCCAAGCCCATGGTATAATGTAGTCGGCGATGATGAGCCAGCTGCTTGAGTGCCCGGTGGCACTCAAGCCATTTTGTGATGCGGGGGATCCCAGTGTACCAGGCGCCGCGCGGCACCCAGGACGTGCTGCCCGAGGATGAGAAGTACTGGCGGTACGTGGAGGAAACAGCGGTCAAGCTGGCCGGCCAGTTCGGCTACGGTCTGATCCGCACGCCTACCTTCGAGGATACGTCTCTCTTCGTCCGAGGCGTGGGCGAAAGCACCGACATTGTGACGAAGGAGATGTACACCTTCGAGGACAAGGGCGGCGAGAGCTTGACCCTGCGACCGGAAGGCACGGCGCCAGTCCTGCGCGCCTACCTGGAGCACGGCATGGCGAACCGGCCACAGCCGGTCAAGATGTACTACCTAATGAGCATGTACAGGTACGACAGGCCACAGGCGGGGCGCTTCAGGGAGTTCAACCAGTTCGGCGTGGAGGTCGTCGGGGACGCATCTCCTGGAGTGGATGCCGAGGTAATTCTTCTGCTGTGGAGGTTCCTGGAAGCGCTGGGGCTCAAGGGCCTGACCATCCAGCTGAACAGCATCGGCTGTCCACGTTGTCGACCCCGGTATCTGGAGCTGCTGGTCCACCACTTCACCCAGCACCGGATGCAGCTTTGCCACGACTGCCAGAGACGGCTCGAGGTGAACCCCCTGCGGCTGCTGGACTGCAAGAACGAGCAGTGCCAGCCGGCCATACTGGCGGCTCCCGCCAGTGCAGATCACCTCTGCGACGATTGCCGACAGCACTTTGTGGACGTGAGGGGGATGCTGGAGGCGATAGAGCTGCCGGTGGTGCTGAACCCTCGGCTCGTGCGCGGATTGGACTACTACACCCGGACCGTGTTCGAGGTGTACCCGCCCGTCGAGGGGGCTCAGGCGGCACTGGGTGGCGGAGGCCGGTACGACGGCCTCATGGAGCAGCTAGGCGGGAAGCCCACGCCGGGAATAGGGTTCGCCACAGGGATCGAGCGCATAATACAGAATATAAAGAACCAGGGGATAGCCGTGCCGGAGGTCGGCAAGCCCTTCCTCTACGTGGCCTACCTGGGGGAGGCCGCCAGGCTTCCGGCCTTCGAGCTGGCGGACCAGGCACGCCGGATGGGGATCCCCACCGTCGCCACCCTGGGGCCGCGCAGCATGAAGGCCCAGATGAAGCTGGCGAACAACCTGGGGGCTCGCTTCGCCTTCATTCTCGCGGAGCAGGAGATCGAGGCAGGTACTGTTACTGTCAGAGACATGGCCCGCAGCACCCAGTGGCAAGAGCCGAGGGCCAGCGCGTTGGAGCATCTCCTGCAGGCAAAGGGGTGATCGACCGTGTTTGAGCGCATCGCCGAGATGGAGAAGCGATACGACGAGATAGCGGAGCTTCTGTCGAGGCCGGAGATTGCCTCGGACCCGGAGCAGCTCCAGAAGCTGGGCCGCGAGCAGGCGCGTCTGGAGGAACCCGTTGGCCTCTACCGCCAGTATCAGCAGGTGCAGAAGCAGATCCAGGAGAACAGGGAGCTGTTGGAAGAGTCTCGGAGCGATCCCGAGCTCTACGACCTGATCAAAGACGAGCTGGAGACCCTGGAGGAGCGACGCCAGCAGCTGGAGGAGCAGATGCTGGAGGTGCTACGGCCTAAGGATCCCAACGACGAGCGGGATGTCATCGTGGAGATCCGCGCCGGGACGGGTGGCGAGGAAGCTGCTCTGTTCGCGGGCGACCTCTTCCGCATGTACAGCCGATACGCCGAATCGAAGGGCTGGAAGGTGGAGGTCCTCAACAGCAACGAGACCGGCATCGGTGGCTTCAAGGAGATCATCTTCGAGGTAATTGGAAAAGGGGCTTACAGCCGCCTCAAGTTCGAGAGCGGGGTTCACCGCGTGCAACGGGTCCCCATCACCGAGTCCGGCGGGCGTATACACACCTCGACGGCCACGGTCGCCGTGCTCCCCGAGGCCGATGAGGTGGAGGTGGAGATCAAGGAAGAGGACCTTCGGATCGACGTCTTCCGGTCCACCGGGCACGGCGGCCAGAGCGTCAACACCACCGACTCCGCCGTGAGGATCACCCACCTGCCCACTGGCCTCGTGGTGACCTGCCAGGACGAGAAGTCGCAGCTGAAGAACAAGATGAAAGCCCTCTCGGTGCTACGCGCCAGACTGTACCACATCGAGCAGGAGAAGCACGCGGCTGCCATCGGTGAGGTCAGACGGTCACAGGTCGGAACCGGAGAGAGAGCAGAGAAGATACGCACCTACAATTTCCCCCAGGACCGGCTGACGGACCATCGGATCGGACTGACGGTCCACAACCTGCCATCCATCCTTCAAGGGGAGATCGATGGGATCATCGACGCCCTGGTGGCGGCCGGGGTTGGACAGAGCGAGCTGGTCCCCGCATGATGCGGCGGGCGGAAGTGCGGGCGGGGTGAGCTGGCTGCGTTGGCCGCGATTGGCGAACTGGCGTTCGGGGAGCCGTGCACTTGTGGGGAGGCTGGAGCAGCATGGGCGGCATAGCCGGGGAGCAGACCGTCGGCGAGCTGCTGGCGCTGGCCACCCGCCGCCTGGCTGAGGCGCGAATCCCATCCCCATCTGACGAGGCGCGGCTGCTGATGGCCGAGGTTCTGGGCGTCTCCTCCGCCTGGATCATCGCCCATCCGGAGGCGAGGCCGCCGACCGACCGGGCCAGACTCTACCTGGACTATCTGTCACGCCGCTGCGCCCACGAACCCTTCGCCTACATAGTGGGCCACAAGGAGTTCTACGGACTGGACCTGGAGGTGACGCCCTCCGTTCTGATCCCAAGGCCAGAGACCGAGCTGCTGGTGGACCACGCCCTGGATGCGGCCACCCGACTGAGGGCTCTCAAGGCACGGCCCTTGGTAGCCGTCGATCTGGGCACCGGATCCGGCGCCATCGCCATCGCCCTGGCCTCCAGGCGCCCTGACCTGAGGGTCATTGCCGTGGACAGCTCCCGGGACGCGTTGGAGCTGGCAGCTCGCAACGCTGCCATCCACCGCGTGGCGGACAGGATCGACCTCAGGCAGGGGGACCTCATGGCGCCCGTGACCGAGAGGATAGACCTTCTCGTCGCCAATCTTCCGTACATACCCACTGGCGAGCTGGAGCATCTCATGCCGGATGTACGAGAGTACGAGCCCAGGGAGGCGCTGGACGGCGGCCCTAGCGGCACGGATATCATCCGACGAGCGCTCCGCGAATCCGAGGGTAGGATGGACGCCCCAGCATTCCTCTTGTTCGAGATCGGGTTCACCCAGGGCCTGCGACTCTCCAGAGAGGCCCGCCGACTCCATCCCGGGGCGTCGGTCAGAGTGTTCCGGGACTACGCGGGCTTCGAGAGAGTCCTTTCCATCGAGCTTCAGTGAGAGGGAGCGGTTTTCACCATGCAGAACGCTTCAGGTTCCAAGATCGAACCCTGGCCCGACGACCCGCACGCCCAGCGAGCGCTTGTTGCCCGCGCCGCCTCCCTCATAAGGAGTGGCGAGGTAGTAGCCTTTCCCACGGATACCGTCTACGGCATTGCCGCCTACACCTGGGACCCTGAAGCCGTGCAGAAGCTCTACGTCATAAAGGAGCGCCCAGGGCACAAGGCCATTGCCCTGCTGCTCTCCGGCCCCGACCAGCTCCCCATGGTCACCGATTACCGAGGAGAGAAGATGGATCGCCTCGCCCGCATCTTCTGGCCGGGGGGTCTGACCGTCGTCGTGCCCTGGCGAGAGGACATACTCAGATCAGGCGTAGCCTCGATCCCCACGGTTGGAGTGAGGGTTCCGGATCATGTCATACCGAGGGCGATAATCGCCGAGGTGGGCTCCCCCCTGGCTACCACCAGCGCCAACCTCTCCGGTGCACCTAGTGCCGTGACCGCGCAGGAGGTGGACCGCCAGATTGGAACGAGGGTGGCTCTGATCATCGACGGTGGCTCCTGCCCGGGGGGACGAGACTCGACGGTCGTGGACCTTACCACTTCTCCTCCCACCGTTCGCCGACCCGGGGCCGTGCCAGTGGAGGAGCTGGAAGCAGTTCTCGGCCCCTTGAAGATCGATGGTAAGATATGAAAAAGAGAAGGGAGGGGCCAAGTGAGGATCGCCATAGGTAGCGACCATGCCGGGCTCAGTCTGAAGAAGGAGATCATCGCCTTCCTGAAGGGCATGTCCATCCAGGTGCAGGACTTCGGCGGATCGGACACCTGGCCGGTGGACTACCCGGACGTCGCCCGTCCGGTTGCCGAGGCGGTAGCCTCGGGAAGCTTCGACAGGGGGATCTTGATCTGCGGCACCGGCATCGGGATGTGCATTACTGCCAACAAGGTGAAGGGGATACGTGCCGCCATTTGCCACGACACCTTCAGCGCTCACGCCAGCCGAGAGCACAACAATGCCAACGTGCTCTGCATGGGACAACGGGTGATAGGGGTGGGAGTGGCACTCGACGTGGTCAGGAGCTGGCTGGCGGCGGAGTTCACGGGGGAGGAACGCCACGCACGTCGGGTCCAAAAGATCAGTGAGATCGAGTGCGAGGAACGGGGACAGCCTGCGGAATAGGCACACCGCTTGCCATCCCTCATGGGCAGGCGAGGCAAGCCGTCCAGATTGGGGGTGGCAGCGGTGGGACTCCGAGACTTGCGTTACCAGGCGTTGCCCGACGAGGTGAAGAACAACCTGACCGAGGAGCAGTTCAGGCTGGCAAGAGTGGATATTATCGAGGAAGGGGAGATCGTCCCCGAGACAACGGAGTACGTGGACCTGGGCAGCGGGGTTCGTCGAGTTCACCGGCGCGGCGAGCTGGCGACCGGCAACCTTCTTCCCACCCACGACCTCTCGGGGGCCCACGGGAAGGACAACAGCCAGTGGGAAAGCTGAGGGGGCGGGCGATCCGACCTTCACCCACCCCCTGATTTGGTCCTGGCCAAGGGCCTGCAGCGATCAGTCTGACTAGAGGGCAGACTCCAGGATTTCCAGCGCCTCGTCGATCTCGGCCTCCGTGATGGTCAGGGCCGGCATAAGCCGAAGAATGGTGGGCGAGACGGAGTTCACCAGCAGGCCACGCTCGAGGCAACGGCTCAGCACCTGTGGGGCCTTCTCCTCACTCAGCTCAACGGCGACCAGCAGACCCCGGCCCCTCACATCGACGATGTCCGACCGCCTGGCTTTCATACCCAGCAGCCCCTCCATCAGATGGCTTCCCACCTTCCGGACCCGACCGGCTAGATCGTTCTCCACCACGAACCGCATGACGGCGGCTCCCGCAGCGCAGGCCAGCGGATTTCCGCCGAAGGTAGAGCCGTGATCCCCGGGCTCCAGGACCGAGAACTCCTCCTTGCACATGAAGGCGCCGATAGGCACTCCACCGGCCAGACCCTTCGCCAACGTCATCACGTCCGGCTCGATGCCGAACTGCTGGAAGCCCCAAAGGGTTCCGGTGCGCGCCACCCCGGTCTGGATCTCATCCAGGATCAGTAGCAGCCCCCTCTCGGTACACCAGGCCCGAACCTCCTCCATGTAGGCCTGATCCGGGACGTTCACGCCACCTTCACCCTGGATCGGCTCCAGCATCACCGCACACGTCTTGTCGGTAGTGGCCTGCTTGATGGCGGAGATGTCGTTGTAGGGGACGTTCACGAACCCGGGCGGAAGCGGGACGAAGTCGCGCTGGTAGGCGGGCTTGCCTGTCGCCGCCACCATGGCCAGGGTCCGACCGTGGAAGGACTTCAGGGTCGTGATGACCTCGTAGGCGCCGTTCAACCGGGTCTTCCCGTACTTGCGCGCCAGCTTCATCGCCCCCTCGTTGGCTTCGGCCCCGCTGTTGGCAAAAAACACGCGGTCCATGGGCGAGTTGTCCACCAGGAGCTGCGCCAGCTCGAGCTGGGGTACGGTGTAGTACTGGTTGGAGGTCTGGATAAGAATGCCAGCCTGCTCGCGGATGGCTTCAACCACCACCGGATGGCAGTGTCCCAGGCTGTTCACGGCCCACCCGGCCACCAGATCCAGGTAGCTGCGGCCGTCCTCATCCCAGACCCTGCTGCCCTCGCCCCGCACTATCACCAGTGGGGTGCGCCGAAACACCCCCATGTAGACCCTGCTCTCCAGCTCCCGCCAGTCGGTCATTCCAGAAAACCTCCTACTTTCCCTTCCGCTCGCGCTCTCGCTGGCGCTCCTCCGACTTCCTCACCTCGTCCATGAACACGGTGAGGGCGGCGATGAGTCCGGCCAGGGCAGCTCTCTTCAGTGCGTTCATGACCACGGGAGAAATCGCCACTTCACACCTCCCTGTCCAACCTGGTCAGGCGGCCACGATCATGGTACCCACACCCGCATCGGTGAAGAGCTCCTTCAGCAGAGCGTGGGGCACTCGCCCATCGATGATGTGGGCGCGGCCGGTGGTTGTAAGCGCCCGGATGCAGGCCCTCACCTTGGGGATCATCCCACCGGTAACGATCCCCGCGGCGATCAGCGCCTCGGCCTCGCCGGCCTTGAGCTGCGGCAGCAACTTGCCGTCCTTGTCCTGGATACCTGGCACATCGGTGAAGAAGATGAGCTTCTCCGCACAAAGGGCCGCCGCCAGCTCGCCTGCCGCCGTGTCCCCGTTGATGTTCAGCAGCTGTCCACCCTCGCCTAGAGCAATAGGCGCCACCACCGGGAGATAGCCGTGGGAAGTGAGGGACGACAGCAGCCGCAGGTCCACCCTCACCACATCCCCCACGAACCCCAGTCGCTTGTCCCGCTGCACCGCCTGAAAGAGGCCCGCATCGGCGCCGCAAAGGCCGACTGCAGGGATACCCATCCCGTTGAGTCGCCCCACCAGCTCCGCGTTGACCTTGCCGCGCAGCACCATGGTCGCAATGTCCAGGGTCTCCTGATCCGTTACCCGAAGCCCTTCCACAAACTGGGGCTTCTTGTCGACCCGGCGCATCCACTCGGAGATCTCCGGACCGCCACCGTGGACCAGAACGGGGTTAATCCCGAGTCGCTTCAGCGATGCCACATCCTGCAGCACCGTCTGGTCTGAATCCATGGTGCTGCCGCCCATCTTCACGACGATGGTCTTCCCCACGAACCGATTGATGTAGGGGATGGCCTCGATCAGGACCTCGGCAATCCCGTCCGGTTTCTCCATCTGCCAAGCACCCCAACGCTATAGTATCACCTGCCCGCGGACCGTGTCCCGTGGCCACCACATCCATCCCGAACTCCGAGGCAGCCGGGCGCCAAACCCACGGATCACTGGATCAGGTTGTGTAGCTACTGTTGACCCTCACATACCCTTCTGTGAGATCGCATCCCCATGCCGTCGCCCGATGAACACCAGTGTTTAGGTTGACCTCGATCCGCACCTCGGACCGCTTCAGGACAGCGGAGGCTGTCCCCTTGTCGAATCGAAGCACCTGGCCGTTACGTAGGGTAGGGATACCACCGATGGTGATGTCCAGCTTGGACTCATCCAGCTCGGCGCCCGAGTAGCCAGCGGCGCAGGCCACCCGGCCCCAGTTCGGGTCAGCCCCGTAGACCGCGGTCTTCACCAGGTTCGACGAGGCGATGGCGCGCGCGGCCCGTCGCGCATCATCGGGGCTGGCGGCCCCATCCACTACCACCTCTATCAGCCTGGTAGCCCCCTCGCCATCGGCCGCAATGGCCTTGGCCATCCGAACGCAGAGCTGAGTCAGCGCATCCTCGAATGCATCCGCCTCCACGGTGCCCGCGACGATGGTAGGTGTGCCGGCGCGCCCGTTGGCGAGGACGATCACGGTGTCGTTGGTGCTCATGTCCCCGTCCACGGAGATCATGTTGAAGGACACATCCACAGCCCGGTGAAGCGCGGCATCCAGGAACGCTCTCTCGACAGCGGCGTCCGTGGCGATGAAGCAGAACATGGTTGCCATGTTGGGATGGATCATCCCGGCGCCCTTGGCGATTGCACCAACCCGGAAGCTGACATCCGGACCCGCCACCTCCACGGCCGCCTCCTTGGGGCGGGTATCGGTGGTCATGATGCACTGCGCGATCTCGTGCCCGGCGCTGGCCCGCAGGATGATGCGCTGCATGCCCGCTTCTACCTTATCGACTGGAAGAGGAACGCCTATGACCCCGGTTGAGGCCACCAGGTACTCCTCGGCCGTCCCCCCGAAGCGCCTTGCGGTCACCTCGGTCATGCGATGGGCCGCCCGCAGCCCCTCTTCGCCGGTAGCGGCATTGGCATTGCCCGAGTTGAACACGATCCCGCGGACGAGTCGTTCCGCCTTTATGCGCTGACGAGACACCACCACTGGCGCTGCGGCCAGCCGATTGGTGGTGAAGGCTCCCGCCACGGTGCAGGGAGTCTCGGAAATGAGTACTCCGAGGTCTTTCTTGTCGGGTCCAGCGATCTTGATGCCGGAGTACACGGCTCCCGCCAGGAAGCCGTCAGGGGATGTGACAGTGCCGTCCTCCAGCCACGTCATTCGAAAAGCCTCGCCGCTCACGACCGGTCCCCTCCGCTTATCCCCCAGGGCGACACCATTAGGGGTGAGTCACCAACCAAGCACGGCCTACGGAAAGACAGGAAGCGCCTTCAGCCCCATGTCGGGTGGGAAACCCAGCATGAGGTTCATGTTATGAACGGCCTGCCCAGCAGCTCCCTTGACCAGGTTGTCGATGGTGGAGATCACCACCACGCGACCGTCCTCCCGCAGGCGCGGGTGGATCAGACAGAGGTTGCTGCCCCAGGTGTGCTTGCTCTGTGGGGGCTCGTCCACCACCCGGACGAACGGCTGCCCGCGATAGAACTCTCGATAGAGCTCCGTTATCTGGGGCTGCGACAGCTCATCTCGAAGCCGAGCGTAGCAGGTGCTCAGTATCCCCCTCGTCATCGGCACGATATGGGGGACGAAGAGCAGCTCGACCCCAGGCTCTCGGCCGGATCGGGAAAGGACTAGATCTAGCTCCTGCGCGATCTCCGGCTGGTGCCGATGACCTTCGAGCCCGTAGGCCATCGCGCTTTCGTCCACCTCGCAGAAGTGGTTGACGTTCAGCTTCATGGTCCGCCCCGCTCCCGAGATCCCCGACTTGGAGTCGACGATCAGATCGCGCTGGGCGTGGACCACCAGGGGAGCGAGGGCCAGTATGGCGCTCGTGGGGTAGCAGCCGGGATTGCTGATCAGCCTGGCCCCGGGGATCTCGGGCCCGTGAAGCTCTGGGAGGCCATAGACCGCTTCGCCGAGGAGCTCAGGAGCGGGATGCTCGATCCCATACCACCGCCGGTAGGCGGCTGGGTCCTTCAATCGGAAATCGCCCGAGATATCCACGACCCTGAGGCCATCCCTCACAAGCGTGGGTATCACCTCGGCGGAGGTGTGGTGAGGCAGCGCAGAGAAGGCGAAGTCCACGTTCTCCAGCTCGGCCTTCACGGTGAGCCCCAGCGGGTCCAGATGCGGAAAGACTGACCCCAGGGGCTGGCCGGCGGCGCTCCGGCCGGTCACCTCGGCCAGTTCCACCTCCGGATGGCCCGCGAGGATCCTGGCCAGCTCGGCGCCAGCATAGCCGGTGACGTTGATGATACCTACCTTGACTGGCATTGGCGTCACGCCCCCAAGCGGAATGGCAGCACCCCGCGCGCTCCATCGGTCGGGACCTAGCCCTTCCCGCAGCCGCTCTTGATCAACGGGGATCGACCCAGACGAAAAGGGTGCTGCGCAGGGTGAGTGATTGGGGCGATTATATCGAACGGGGAGAGGCCGTCGCAACAAAGGTGGAGGCCCACTTCCCTCCGGCGCAGTCGGTTCCATCGGTAGCCCCACTCGAGGAGAACAGATAGGGCGTTGTTGCTTGGCGACCACGAGGCGTCGGAGCACTCAGGTCGATGAGATCGAAGCCTAGATCTCGAGGTACCCCCCTCCGGTACCGCCTTGACGTACCTACATCAACCATGATACTCGTTCATCAGTCTGTCTGCGGTGAACACCATTTCCGTGCCCCAGGGCTTATTGCACCAACTTTCAGTCGGCCGACCCGGCCGAGCACGGGAATGGGGCTTTCTCGCTTCACGGTATTCCTGTAGGGGGAATGTCGGGACGGCGTGTCCTGATGCCGTCAAGCGTGTAGCGCCTTCCCGCGCATGTCCAGCGGGCGGTTCACGCAAAACAAAAGCTGGTTAGACAATTGGTAGCACATAGCTGATGTAAGTCCATACATTATCCGTCCTCAAGACGTGCTCCCCGCGCCGAGGAACCGCCGTGACCATTGGATGAACGCGGGATCTGCGGCGGCCGGAGGGGAGGGGAAGGAGGTTCCATCATCGATCCCACTCCTGAGAGAAGGAGTGGGAAAAGGAAGAAGTGGAGGTAGACGATCAAGATCCAGTCTCTTCGGCATCGCGGCCAGCTACACAAGGACGGATACAAAAACAGGTGGGAGGGAGGCTCAATGTTGGCCAGAAGAGCAATAGGAGTGGCGCTGATCTGCGTCACCCTCCTGGCGGCAGCCGGCCTGTTGGGTCAGTTCGCCGGCACCGCCAGCGGGGCGGAGGCTCCAGCGTCGACCCCGCCGGAGACCTGCTCCGTGTGTCACAAGGGCGCCGGTGACAAGCACCAGGCATCCTACGATGCCCTGTATCAGGATGGGGTGATAAAGGTCACCGATCTCGCCTACTCGTTCACGGCACCCAACAGGACCACGATAACCTTCAAGATGACCAAGAATGGTGCCCCATTCAACGCGAACGACGCCGATTCCCTCGCCATTCAGTTCGTGCCATACAACGGCAAGGGCTTCGAGGCCGCTGAAAGGCTGTCTTTGAAGGGGAAGATCACCTGCGACTCGACGGGCCTTTGCACGAACACCTTTGTGGGGTCAGCTCCGGACCTGAGCAAGACCCCTGGCATTCTCGCTCTGTACGGGACGGACGAGATCGTCGGCAGGCTGCCCGTTCGCATCGTGCAGGGCAAGTACCCGTTCGCGGCGATACTGGAAACAGGAAGCGGCGTCGACTACGTTTCGGCCGCCAACAACTCCGGCTGCGAGAAGTGCCACACTACCCCCTATCTCAAGCACGGCTACATCTACGCCCAGGCGAACGGGGATCCGTCCACCGATTTCTACACCTGTAAGGTCTGCCATTTCGACAACGGTGCAGGCGGACACTTCGAATGGCAGCTCCTGGTGGATGATCCAGGGCTGGCAGCTGACTACCTGGCGGGCAAGGTCAAGCTGACGCCCGAGCAGGAGGCGAAATACGCCTACAAGACCACGCTCATGAACGACGTGCACATGTCGCATGCCATGGAGTTTCCTTACCCGCAGTCCATGGCCAACTGCGTGACATGCCATGAGGGGAAGCTCGACAGGGTGCTGTCGGACGACAACTTCAAGATCGAGACCTGCAAGAGCTGCCACCCCATGAACGGATCCAAGGCGGCTGCTAAGCCAGGCGCGCAGCCGGCGTGGGATACCACGAAGCTGGCGCTGAAGAACATCGTCCCTCAGGCAACCCATGGCTCCATGGACCTGAACACGACCAACTGCACCATCTGCCATGGCCAGGGAAAGCCGGCGCCATCCTTCAACCAGATCCACACCGGCTATGACAAAGTGATCTACACGGCCGACGGGAAACGATACTCCGATGCCGTCAAGGTCACCATCGACAGCGCCACTCGGTCTGGCAACAAGCTGAACATCAAGTTCAGCGCCACCGAGAACCCGGACCTTCCTGGGATCGATGTGACCAAGATCACCCCGACCGTTCTGATCGGCCTGTACGGGTGGGACACCAAGGACTACCTGATAGGGCCACACGAGAGGCTCACCGACGACAACGGCGACGGCAAGATCGACAGCTCGGATGCGCGAGCCCTGGAATACGTGGTGGGCACGAAGCACCCGCGCTTCACCACGGTGTCGGCGGCCGACGGCAAGTGGGAGGTGGTTGCGGACCTGTCCCAGTGGGCTAATCTGATCCCCAGCCAGGTGTGGCGCGCCGAGATCGCCGTGATGCCAGCTCTGAAGAATGATGCAGGCGACATGGTCGCTCTCAACGCCCCCTCCAGGACCTACAACATCGAGATAGGGGCGTTTGCCGACGGCTGGTTCAGCCCGATAACCAAGGTCGAGGACGGCTGCAACAAGTGCCACGACGCGCTGGCAACGACCTTCCACACGCCAGACAGGGGTGGGAACATCGTCGTCTGCAGACTTTGCCACACCACTGTCAACGGGGCATCCCATCTGGAGATGCAGTCGCGATCCATCGACTCCTATGTCCATGCGATCCACTCGTTCCAGGCCTTCGACATCGGCAACATCGACTTCACGGACAAGGTCCAGAAGATGGAGTACGAGCACCACGTGGAGACCACGTACCCATCTCACGGCATAACCAACTGCGAGTCGTGCCACGTGAAGGGCACCTACAATGTGCCGGACCAGACGAAGTCGTTGCCGGGCATCCTTTCGGCCTCCGCCACCATCAAGAGCTGGGACAGGGCGATCGGAACGGTGCCCAGCTACGTGACCGGGCCGGCTTCGAGGGCATGCGGCGGGTGCCACCGCGCTGAGCTGATAAACGAGGACAAGCCCAGCGAACTGATCCCGCTGCTAGAGCACACCAGGCAGGGTGGTTATCTCGTCAATGTGGGCGCCAATGCGCGGGACACCCTCAATCGGGTGATGAACGACATCATGGCGCTCTTCAGGTAGGGTCTGAAGTGCGGGGTGGGCGCGCGCCCGCCCCGCACGCCTCAGGGAAGATCACCATCCGCGGAAAGGGCAAGAGGAATGACCAATAGAAGGCCCGGCCACAACATCTTGTGTTGTCTGGCCGGGCCGGACACAGTATCTAGTGGGCAAGATAGGAGTCGAACCTACGACCTCCACGATGTCAACGTGGCGCTCTAACCATCTGAGCTACTTGCCCTGGAGCCATCGTCCATACGCAATGGTATCAGAGCCCGCCGGCCCAAGTCAACAAGAACACGAGCCGCCGGCTCGGCCGCCGCGGCCATTCGCGGGCACCATCACAGCCGATGCCAAGGGTCCACGCACACCGCGGCTCCGGCAGCCTCCCGACCGATGGATCAATACCTGGGGATGGTGATAGCGGCAGCCATCCCAATGAGCGCCAGGACGCTCCAGGCCACGGAGTAGACCAGCCTTCCCGCCCTCTCCTGATCGAACATCCACAGCCGCATCCGTAGGCCATGCTCGTTCCTCAGGAGAGCCGTCGCCAGGGCCACCACCGCGCCCAGCAGGGCAGGGCTCCATCGATACCCGAACACCGGCTCCGACGCAGGGGTGTTGGCGCTCTGCGCCACCAGCCACACGGCCACCATGTAGCCCACGTAGGCCGCTATGCCACCCAAGCGATCACGCCTCTCGGCGGCCCTGTCCGCCTCTACCTTGGAGAGCCTTATGCCCCTGGCCCCACTCTCCACGCCCGCGCCACGGGACCCCGCTTTCTCCGACCTGGAACCCCGTCTCCTGCTCTTGCCCACCGTGCTCCCCCGGGATGGATTCTCGGTACGTCCGGCCCCTCGTCGACCGCCTTCACGGAGGCTCAACCGGCACCGTCCGGCCATCGCGACCTCTGGCTCGGGAAAAGCCAAAAAACCAGACCGTAGACCCGCAATTACGGTCTACGGTCCAAGAGTGGGCCCACCCGGATTCGAACCAGGGACCAACCGGTTATGAGCCGGCCGCTCTGCCGCTGAGCTATGGGCCCTTACCTTGGATTATACCCAAGCGGCGTCTCCAGTCGCAACCGCGACCGCTACCCCGCGCCAAGGGCCCGGCGCTGATGCTCCAGCAGCAGGTGGATCCCGTTTCCGCACAGCTCGACCAGCCTCTGGAGGACCGTGTGCGCGAACGGATCGCCCTCCGCGGTGCCCTGAATCTCCACCAGCTCGCCCGCGTCGCTCATCACCAGGTTCAGGTCGGCGTCGGCCCTCGAGTCCTCGCTGTAGTCCAGGTCCAGCAGCAGATCACCGTCCACCACACCCGCACTCACGGCCGCCACCGCTCGCCGCAGCGGGCTGCGCTCCACCAGCCCGCGCGCCTCCAGCTCCCGGAGGGCGAGAGCCAGGGCAACATACCCCCCGTTCACGGATGCCGTCCGAGTCCCGCCATCGGCCTGGACCACATCGCAGTCGACGGTGATGGTGCGTGGACCCAGAAGCCGAAGGTCCACGGAGGCCCGGAGCGAGCGTCCTATCAATCGGCTGATCTCCTGGGTCCTTCCCCCGGCCTGCCTCTCCCTGGGCGTACGCTTCTCTGTGGAAGCGGGAAGCATCGAGTATTCGGCCGTCACCCAACCCTGCCCCTTCCCCTCCAGGAAGGGAGGAACCTTCTCCTCGACGCTGGCCGCGCACAGCACCCATGTCCGCCCCATCTTGACCAGACACGATGCCGGATGAAGCTCCAGAAAACCAGGTATCAGCTCCACCGGCCTCATCTCATCGGCCATACGGCCGTCTGCTCGAGCCATGCCCCCTCCATTCTGCCTACTGAGTCCGCCCCAGCTCCGCCAGGGCGGCCTCAGTCCTCACCAGGAGCTGCCGGTCCGATGCCAGCTCCTTCACCATCTCGAACTGCTCCAGCGCCTCCGCCCGGTGCCCCAAGGCCTCATGGATGGAGCCAAGCCGATAGCGCAGCAGCGGCGACTCGGGGTCGAGGTCCACCGCAGTTCGAGCGGCAGGAAGCGCCTCCGCCGACCTCCCCGAGAGATGCAGGGCCCACGCCAGCAGCCCCAGTGCCTCTGCCGACCCCGGCGCTAGGCGCGCCGCCTCCTGGGCATCAGACAACCCCAGATCGATGCGGTACTGGTGGTCCACGTAGAATCGGGCCGCCGCCAGCCGGACGTCGCCGCTCTCCGGCTCCGCCTTCACCGCCAGCTCCACCGCCCTCACCGCGTCAGCGTAGTCCCCCTCGGCCGCCAGCGCATCCGCAAGCATCAGGAGGTAGGCTGGATTGCCAGGATCGGCCCTCCGCGCCCGATTGAAGGCCGCTACGGCGCCGGCGGAGTCACCACGCGCCATCAGCAGCTCTCCCAGCACGAAGCTGCCCAGGGGGTGATCAGGATTCGCCTGGGCCGATCTACGGGCCGCCTCTTCGGCCTCTCCAACTCGACCCAGCAGCGTCAAGGCATGGCCCCTCAGCGCCAACGCCTCGGCGAGGCTGGCTGTCGAGCCACTGCCAACTCGATCCAGTCTGGCAAGGGCCGGCCCAACCAGCCCCTGGGCCAGCAGCAGCCGCGCCTCCGCCAGCATCCTTGCGTCGGCCTCCGGCTCCGCGCTCGCCGCCAGCATCTCCGATGCCGCGCGGCGAACACGGCCGTCGGACCCCTCGGCCGCACGCGCCAGCAGCGCCCTCGACTCGGCCGCTCCTGGGTCCAGCCAGCAGACGGTCGTCAGGTACGCTGTCTCTTGGTCCTCACCCGGCGGCCCGATGGCCGCCCTTCGACCACCGGCAAGGTCGCGGATCTCCCTCGGTGCGAGGCCGAGGCGGGCAGCAGCCTCCACGGCTCTGGCCCACACCTCCGTCCGTAGCGGTCCCGACCGCAGCAGGCGACGGAGCCTCTCCAGGCTGCCCTCGAAATCCCCCATCGCCCGGGCCGCCTCCGCGTCCTCCAGCAGCAGATCGGGCCCGCCAACACCGACCGCCTCCGCCCGTTCGAAGGCCGCCGCCTCCGCAGGCTGCCCCCTCCGCAGGTAGAGAGCTCCCATTCGGGGGGCTGCCCACCGCTCTCCGCCAGGGTGGGACGCCACTATCGCCAAGCTGCCGAGAGCGCTCGCCAGACGGTGATCCGATGCGAGTCGCTCCGCTCTGGAGGCCGCACCGCTCCATCCCTCCGAGCCGGGCAGCAGTGAAAGCCCAGCCAGCAAGGCCGACAGCACAGCGAGCTGGAGGACGAACCTGGCCATCCAGAAACCCAGGGCGAACCGGGCTAGACCCTCTCCCGGAAGAACTGCACCGTTCTAGCGATGCCCTCCTCCATTCCGACGCGAGGGATCCAGCCCAGCTCCTGTCGCGCTCTCGTGGTATCCAGATAGATCCTGAAGGTCTCGCCGGTCTTGGCCGGGCCGTAGTTGGCGTCCAGGTGGTAGCCGGTGGCCTCCTTGAGCCTCCTGTACACCTCGTTGACGGTCACGCCCACGCCCCACCCCAGGTTGTACTCCCGGCCCCCGCCGGCCTCCAGGCAGAGGAGGTTGGCCGAGACGCAGTCGCCCACGTATATGAAGTCCCGCTCCTGTTCGCCGCTTCCGTTTATGGTCACCGGCTCCCCCTTGAGCATCCGCTCGGTGAAGATGGCGATCACCCCGGCCTCCCCGAACGGGTCCTGGCGAGGGCCGTAGACGTTGGGGTAGCGGAGAACGGTGTAGTCGATCCCGAAGTTCTGCCGATACATAAAAACGTAGTGCTCCACGGTGTGCTTGCTGGCACCGTAGGGCGAGAGGGGCCTGACTGGATGGTTCTCATCACAAGGGAGGTACTCAGGCTCCCCGTACATGGCCCCACCCGAGGAGATGTAGATCACCTTGCGGACCCCGGTCTTCCGACAGGCCTCCAGAAGAGCGATGGAGCCCTCGATGTTCACCGACGCGTCGTACAGTGGGTCGGCCACCGAACGCCGCACGTCAATGTGGGCGGCGTGGTGGTTGACGACCTCAGGCCGCTCCCTCTCCATCACATCCAGGAGCTGCGGTGACCTTATGTCGACCTCATAGAAGGTGGCGCGAGGGTTGAGGTTGGCCCGGTTCCCCGACGCCATGTTGTCCACCACCACCACCTCGTGGCCCGCCTCCAGGTAGGCATCCACCACATGGGAGCCGATGAACCCAGCCCCCCCAGTGACCAGGATCTTCACTACGTTCCTCCCAATCGGATCTCCACCCGGTCGTCCGGGCGAACCCCGTTCTTCTCGAAGAAGCCCTGGTTCACCTCCAGGGCGTATCTGTAGGGGCGCGGCGGACTGTGCAGATCCTCCGTCATCGGCTGCATGTCCTGTATGTCCACTATCGCCCCGTCGGAAGCAATGAAGGCAATGGAGAGGGGGATCCAGGTGTCCTTCATCCAGAACGGAGCCAGCCCGTCGCTGGGAAAGACGAACAGCATCCCCCCGTCCGCCGCTAGGGACGATCTCCTGGAGAGCCCGATCGCCCTAGAAGCTGGCGTGTCGGCGACCTCCAACATCACGATCACCTCGTGTCCAGACGCTGTCAGGATCCGGGCCGTGGCCCCTGCAGCAGGCGCAGACGCAGGAGGCAGTGTGGCCGTTGCCGACGGGGTCGCGCGAGATGCCGAGGGCGATCCCGCGGCAGCGGAGGCAGTCGACACTGCCGTGGCCCGGGGCCTCTCGGCCGTCGGGGTGGATGTGGGGGAAGCGGGCGCCGTCGCGGCGGAAGGGGTCGCCCCTCCACCAGAGGAGGTGGTGGGGACGGTCCCGACGGCCGCCACGCTGCTCGCCGTCGGCGTCGCCGGGGAGATCGGGGCGCAGCCCCCCAGAAGCGCCACCAGGACCACCGTCACTAGAAGCGCCCGCAAGGTCGCCATCATCCTCGTCGAGACAGCCATGCGCGATCCCCCTTCGCCTCACACCCTCTGCAGAGGGGCGAAGCTCACTGCCAGCTTCTTCACTCCCCGCTGCTCGAAGGCGACGGTCACCTCCTCATCCGTGCGGGTGAGCTGGCAGGAGACCACGACCCCGTTCCCGAACGCCGGGTGGTACACCCTGTCCCCCGCCTTGAAGGTGGGCTCCCTCCCAACCCCGGCCGCATCCGACCGCGGCGGCACCCGCACCTCTCGTCTGGTGGCGGCCGCCCCCTGTCCGGCCGGCGGAGTGGAGGGTCTCCGCAACCCCGACCGCCCCGCTGGCCCATCCACAATGGGGCCGGCGGCGCCCAGCCCGGGATCTCGCCGCGAGTACCCTCCCTGGGTGCGCTGCCCGTGTCCCTGAGGCGATTTCGGATCCGATCCTCCTCCACCCGAGATTAGGTGCGGAGGGATATCCGACAGGAAGCGGGACGGCTCGTTGTAGGTCATGTTGCCGTAGAGGGTGCGTCTTGCGGCGTACACTAGCCAGAGGCGCTCCATGGCCCTGGTGATCCCCACGTAGCAGAGCCGCCTCTCCTCCTCCATGGCGGCCGGGTCGTCGAAGGAGCGAGAATGGGGGCAGATCCCTTCCTCCAGGCCAACGATAAACACGCATGGAAACTCAAGCCCCTTGGCCGCATGGAGGGTGATCAGGGTCACCCCATCCTCCTCATCCTTGAGACCATCCACGTCCGAAACCAGCGCCATCTCTTCGAGAAATGCGTCCAGCGCCGCGCCAGGGTTCAGGTGCTCGAACTCTCGGGCGACGGTCCGCAGCTCCATCACGTTCTCCCACCGCTCCTGGCCTTCCTCAGTGCCGTCTAGCAGGAACTCCCGGTATCCTGTCCGCTCCAGCAGCAGATCCAGGAGCTCCACCACCCCTAGCTCCGCCCCACGACGCACCAGATACTCCATCGTGTCCACGAAGGACGCCACCGCGCCCCGCACCTTCGGGGTGAGCTCAGGGAGTGCCGGCCCCTGCCCCGCCTCGTGGCCAGCTACCATCCTGGCCGCGTCGAAGAGCGAGACCCCGAGGTCCCTGGAGAGGCGATCCAGCTCCGCAATGGTCTTCGCTCCGATCCCCCTCGGGGGTACGTTCACCACCCTGGCCATGGACACCCCGTCCCCAGGGTTCTGCACCAGTCGCAGGAAGGCGACCACGTCCTTCACCTCCCTGCGCTGGTAGAAGCGTGTGCCGCCCACCAGCTTGTACTTCAGTCGGTAACGGCGGAAGGCATCCTCCAGGGCGCGAGATTGGGCGTTGGTCCGGTACATCACCGCGAAGTCCCTGAGACTGCGCCCCTCCCTGGCCACCAGCCGCTCGATCTCCCGCGCCACGTAGGAGGCCTCCTCGGTCTCATCGTAGGCCTCGAAGATCGTCACAGGGTGGCCTGGCCCGTTCTCGGTCCAGAGCCGCTTGGCCTTCCGCATGGTGTTGGCGCCGATGACCCCCTGGGCCACCTCCAGGATGGTCCCAGTGGAGCGGTAGTTCTGCTCCAGCACCACTACCTTGGCATCGGGATAGTCCTCCTCGAAGTTCAGGATGTTGCGGATGTCCGCAGATCGCCAGCTATAGATGGACTGGTCCGGATCGCCCACCACGCTCACGTTCCGATGCCTAGCTCCCAGCAGCCGGACGAGGGCGTACTGGGCCACATTGGTGTCCTGGAACTCGTCCACCAGCAGGTGAAGGTAGCGCTCCTGGTAGCGCTCCAGCACCTCTGGGCAGGTCCTGAACAGCTCCACGGTACTCATCAGCAGATCGTCGAAGTCCAGGGCTCGGTTCAGCCGCAGCAGCTCCTGGTAGCGTCGGTAGACCCTGGCGGCAACCTCCTGCCAGTAGCTGGTCGTGAACTCCCCGTACTGATGGGGGCCTACCAGCTCGCTCTTGGCAGCCGAGATGGCATTCAGGAACGGACGCGCCGGGTAGCGCTTCTCGTCCAGCTCCATCTCCTTGAGGACGCTCTTCACCAGACTGAGCTGGTCATCGTCGTCGTAGATGACGAACCCAGGGTCCAGCCCTATGTGCCCGGCTTCACGTCTCAGGATCCTTGCGCAGGTAGCGTGGAACGTCCCCACGGTGAGCGCACCGGCCGGCCGACCTACCAGCCGCTCCAACCGCTCCTTCATCTCCCTAGCCGCCTTGTTGGTGAAGGTGACGGCCATGATCTGATGGGGACTCACCCCCTGGTGCTGGATGAGGTAGGCGATGCGGTGGGTGATCACCCGTGTTTTGCCGGAGCCAGGTCCGGCAAGGATGAGGAGCGGCCCCGAGGGCACGGTTACTGCCTCTCGCTGCGCCGGGTTCAGTCCTTCAAGCGTTCGCAACATGGGCTCCATGGCCTCCTGCCGAGGCGAGGGGTATTATAGCATCGCTTCGGACCCAGGTGGCCCGCGCCACCGCACGGCAGGAGTGCGACCCAATATCCGTGCTTTCCCGTACAAAGACCCCTTGACTCTAATCCCCCTTTAATCTACCATGGCGCAGGCTTGTTGAACCTGGGGAACTATTATCCCTGCGCTCCCCAGGAGGCAGGTCCCGGGCAATCTCCCTACGACCATCGGCCCACCCCTCTGCGCCATGGCGCTGCCCGGGTTCCGGCCGGGTCCAGGGAACGAAAAGGAGGGGCGCCCGTAAGGGCGCGGAGAGGTCCGCTGGCGACAAAGAGCCCGAGCGGGGACCACGGTAGTTCCCCGCGGTCGGGAAGAGAGGGCTAGCCACCCGACACCGCGCGGACGAACCCGCGCGATGAAGCTGGTCGCGGCAACGAGCGCGTTGCCGACAGGTCCCGCCGATGGGCAGTCCTGGGGATGGATCCGGCAAAGACGCCGTTGGGCACGTCGGGCGTCCGCGCCAACAACGGGATGGGCTGCCGAAGCAGTCGCACAGCGCTGGTGAGGAAGCGGGTGCGGGAAGGATGGCAGCCCAAGAGCGCATCGGCGAAAGGGCCGTAGAGATCTGGATACTGGGAGGGAGGAACCATACATGGCATTGAAGCCTAAGGGGCTGCTGGCCCTGACCGGCCTGACGCTGGTGGCCCTCGGGATCACGGCGGGCACGGTGCTGGCCCAGCAGGCACAACCCCAGGTGGCGAAGCCCGTGGCCACCATCAAGATCGTACCGGTGGCCGCGAACCCCGCTGATCCCAACGTCATCGAGGCCACGCTGTCCGACGGCAAGACCAAGGTGCAGATGGGAGCGACGGGGCTCAACAACGTCTCCGTCAACGTGCCGGTAACGCTGCAGGGCGCGGCCACCGACCCGAAGGTTCCGGTGACCAAGTACGCCTGGACCCTGACCAAGCCCGCAGAGTCCAAGGCAACCCTCACGGCTACCGACAAGCCGGTGGTGAAGTTCACCCCGGATGTTTCAGGCATCTACAAGGTCGACCTGGTTCTCACCAACGATGCGGGCTCCAGCCCCATGGCATCGGTGCAGATCCATGCCGGTGAGTACATCGGCACCGGGGTGGGCAACTGCTTCCAGTGCCACCCCCAGGTCACTCAGGAGTGGTCCGAGACCGGGCACGCCATAATCCTCAAGCGCGAGATCAACGGCGGCGCGGACCCGGCCACCAGCCACTACGGCGAGCAGTGCATCCGCTGCCACAGCACCGGCTACTACATCGGCGCCAAGAACGGCGGCTTCGCCGATGTGCAGGCGCAGACCGGCTGGAAATTCCCCGCCCTGGCGGACATCCAGGCGGCGAAGGACAACTTCGGCGCGATGCCGGTGGAGCTCCAGAACATGGCTAACATCCAGTGCGAGGACTGCCACGGCCCCGCCAAGGACCATGTCCTGAGCAACGGCAAGATGGCTGTCAGCCTGGACGAGGGTGTGTGCAACGTCTGTCATAACGGCGGTGGACACCACGTCAAGGGAGCCATGTTCGCCAACTCCAAGCACGGTGAGGCGGACTCGCAGGCCTTCACCTACCCCACGGGCCCGGCCAGGCAGGATTGCGTCCGATGTCACTCGGGATCGGGCTACATCTCCTTCATCAAGGACCCGGTGAACAAGGCTTCCTGGAACAACGATCCCCAGCCCGTCACCTGCGCCGTCTGCCACGACCCGCACTCCGATGCCAACAAGGACCAGCTCCGCGTCACAGGCGTGCCGGTCCAGGCCAACGGCATCACCAAGGACTTCGGTCTGTCGGCCACCTGCGTGGAGTGCCACAATGGGCGAACGCAGCCTGCGGACGCCCTCAAGGGCAGCTTCCCGCACTACAGCCCAGCCGGCGAGATGCTGGCCGGCACGGGCGGCGTGACCTACGGCCAAACGGTCCCCAACTCCTTCCACGGGATGGTGGTCGGCACCGCCCCGATGAAGGATCCGTCGGATCCTAGCGGGCAGACGATGCTGTTCGGCGGCAACACGCCGGGCGCCTGCGTCGCCTGCCACATGTACCCAACTCCGGCCGACGCCAAGGACCCCAACAGGTTCAAGGTGGGAGACCACTCCTTCAACATGGTGAGCCCGGACGGCAGCTTCCAGTACACCGCGGCTTGCCAGTCCTGCCACCAGGGGATCGACACCTTCAACTTCCAGGCCAAGGCCGACTATGACGGCAACGGCAAGGTGGAGGGTGTCCAGACCGAGGTGGCAGGCCTGTTGAAGGTGCTCCAGCAGGCGATAGCCGACTCCGGCGTGAAGCCAGTCCAGGGCTACCCCTACTTCGACGCTGCGGATCTGGCTAAGGCCAACGACAAGCAGAAGAACGCCATCTACAACTACCTCTTCGTCCGCGGCCTGGAGGGCAGCGACGGCAAGGCCAACGCCATCCACAACTTCAAGCGGAGCGTGGCGCTGCTGCAGCTCTCCTACAAGGACCTCACCGGAAACGACGTCCCCAACGCAACCCTCATAAAGTAGGAGTCGGCTTCAACCGGCGACTACCTGGGGCGGCCCATATGGGCCGCCCCGCTCTCTTCGTTAGCCTACTTCATCTTCTTGACGGCTGCCCGCTGCTCGGGTAGGATGATCCGCGGCAGATTAGAGCAGGATGAGAAGCGCTCCTGCGCCTGCTATCGCTTCACCCATCTCGGTCCCGCCTGAGCATGGCCACCGGCGACGGGACCGTGACCCCCGGGGGAAGCGCCGCGTGCTGCAACCAGTGAAAGCATCTTCATCTGGACACTGCCTGCTGCAGCGCACTTGGATTGGAAATGGAGGAGGTCGACGCCGAGGAGAGAGGGGCCAGCCAGCCTGAACGGCGTCTTGAGGGATGACGCCCCGCGGCCTGGCGGCACCACGACAGGAAGGGGCTCGGCACCCCAAGGAGGATCTTGATCGCTCAGCGGCCTGCCAGGTTCACCAGTGAGGACGGCAGATGAGCGATCAGAGGACGCGAAGTCGCGCAATCTGCAACTGGGAGGGAGGTAATAGACGTGACGCCAAGACGAAGAGGACTGCTGGCCGTGGCCGCGATGCTGGGTCTCGCCTTCGCGACCTTGGCGGGGACGGCTCTAGCCCAGCAGGCTCAGCCTTCTGCGGCCAAACCGGTGGCCAAGATCAGGATCGTGCCGGTGTCGGCCAACCCGGCGGACCCCAACGTCCTGGAGACCGTGCTCTCCGACGGAAAGACCAAGGTCCAGATGGGTGTGACCGGTCTGGACAACGTGTCGGTCGAGGTGCCGGTGATACTCCAGGCGATCTCCGAGAACCGCAGCGTGCCGGTGACCAAGTACGCCTGGACCCTGACACCGCCCGCCAACTCCAAAGCGAAGCTGAGCTCCAACAGCGAGCAGGAGGTCAGGTTCACCCCCGATGTCTCCGGCATCTACAAGGTGGACCTGGTCATGTCCAACGACGCGGGGTCGGGCCCCATGGCGTCGGTGCAGATCCACGCGGGCGAGTACATCGGGACAGGCATAGGCAACTGCTTCCAGTGCCACCCGCAGAAGACCCAGGAGTGGTCGGAGACCGGCCACGCCATAATCTTCCAGCGGGAGATCAACGGCGGCGCCGAGCCGGCCACCAGCCACTACGCGGAGCGATGCATCCGCTGCCACACCACCGGCTACTTCATCGGGGCCAACAACGGCGGGTTTGCCGACGTTCAGGCCGAGACCGGGTGGAAGTTCCCGGACCTGAAGGACATACAGACCGGGAAGAGGCAGTGGGAAGCGGTTCCCGTGGCGCTCCAGAACGTGTCCAACATCCAGTGCGAGGACTGCCACGGCCCGGCCAAGGACCACGTGACCAAGGGCGCCAAGATGGCGGTCAGCCTGGATGAGGGCGTCTGCAACGTCTGCCACGACGGCGGCGGCCACCACATCAAGGGCACCGAGCTGCGGAACGCCAAGCACAGCGACGCCGAGTCCACGGCCTGGAACTATCCGACAGGCCCGGACCATCAGGATTGCGTGCGCTGCCACTCCGGCAAGGGGTACATCACCTTCCTGCAGAACCCGACGAACCCGGCAGCTTGGGACAACGAGAAGCAGACGGTGTCCTGCGCCGTCTGCCACGATCCTCATTCCGATGCCAACAAGTTCCAGCTGAGGATCACCGGCAAGCCGGTCCAGTCGGTGGGGCTCACCAAGGACTTCGGCCTGTCGACCACCTGCGTGGAGTGCCACAACGGTCGGACCACGGCAGACATGGCTGCCAGGGCGCAGTTCCCCCACTACAGCACGGCCGCGGAGATGCTCTCCGACACGGGTGGCGTGACCTACGGCCAGCTGGTCCCCAACTCGGCCCACGGGATGGTGGTGGGGCAGTTCCCGGTGGCCAACCCCGATCCAGCGACCTCCGCGGAGACCCCTCTCCTGTACGGCGGCGCTATCCCGGGTCCGTGCGTCCAGTGCCACATGGCGCCCAACTCGCTGGACTCCACAGACCCCAACAAGCTTAAGCTGGGCGAGCACTCCTTCAACATGGTCAGCCCGGACGGCAAGGCGGCCAACACCACCGCGTGCCAGCCGTGCCACCAGGGGATCACCAGCTTCAACCTCCAGGCCAAAGCCGACTATGACGGCAACGGCAAGGTGGAGGGGGTCGAGCAGGAGGTCGCCGGGCTGCTGGCAACCCTGCAGAAGGCCATCGCCGACTCGGGGATCAAGCCGGTCAAGGGCTACCCCTACTTCGATCAGTCCAACAGGGCCAGCTGGACGGACAAGCAGAAGAACGCCATCTACAACTACCTGTTCGTCCGCGGCCTGGAGGGCAGCGACGGCAAGGCCAACGCCATCCACAACTTCAAGCGGAGCGTGGCGCTGCTGCAGCTCTCCTATAGGGATCTGACGGGGAAGGATGTGCCCAACGCGACCATCATGAGGTAGCATCGACTCCTGCCGGCGACTGGGGGCGGCCCCGTGCCTGGGCCGCCCCCTCTTTCTTGCAACACGCCTCGGCCGGCAGGCCATCCGAAAACCTGGGCTCGCACGCAGGCAGCCTTCTCTCCCGGCCCAAAGACCCAGCCGAGAAAGACCGACCCACGCTGGAGCATTCCGGTCTACGATCTCATGACGTGGGAAGCAGTCCTTCCCACCGCCGCAAGCGTCTCATGGACCGCCCACCGGACCCACACCATCCCCTGATGGGGTACGTCGGCCCTGCCGTCTCTCGTCCCGCCCCGCGGCGGACCGAGCAAGGATCAGGATCACCACTTCGGCCCTCCGGTAGAGAGTCGGCCGGCGCTCGAGGAGGAACCAGGCGGATGTTGGTGGCCCATGGCTTTCTCAAAGTTGGGTAGAAGAAGCAGGTGAGGTGGCGGAGGGGGAGGGGTGAAAGATCGAGCCTCCATTGGTTATTGTGTAGGGTGCTAAGCAAACAATCACCAAGGAGGCTCCCATGCAATATAACGCAATACCGGCCGGAGTTGCGTCGGAGAACGCAAGGCCGGTAGTTTTCGATGTGCGCACCCTTTGGCGTCGATTGGAGGCGTTAAGCGATAGGCGCCATGAGCGGGGGAAGAGGTACGCCCTCGCGTTGGTGCTGCTGATCGTGGTGCTGGCCAAGCTGTCGGGGGAGGATCAACCCAGCGGGATTGCCGACTGGGTCAAGCATCGGCGGGACCAGTTGGCGCGGGCACTGGGGTTGGATTGGGGCCGGCCACCACACCACAACACCTACCGGCGCATTCTGGCCCATGCGCTTTCGCCGGGGGAGTTGGACAGAGCAATCGGTGCCTTCTTTCGCGACCTACCGCAAGTTGGTGCCAGCCTCCTGATCAGCATGGACGGCAAGACGATCAGGGGGACCATCGACTCCGAAGACCCTCATGGGGAGCACCTGCTGGTTGCCTACTTGCCAGAGGAAGGGATCGTGTGCTGCAACTGCCGGCAGGGCACAAGGAGAACGAGATCAGCGTGGCTCCGAGGCTGCTGCGTGGGATCGATCTGAGGGGCAAGATCGTGGCCGCCGATGCCATGCACACCCAACGGGAGCTCTCGGCGCAGATCCTGGAGGCGGGGGGTGAGTACCTGTTCTTGGTCAAGGGCAACCAACCAAGGCTGCGCCGGGAGATCGAGCTACTCTTCGCTGATGACCGCACAGTAGAAGGTGGGAAGATGGTGCACGGCTTCAAGACGGCGCGGAGTGTGGACAAAGGGCATGGCCGGCTTGATGTTCGGCAGATCACCGTTAGCTCCGAACTGAAAGGCTACAGCGACTGGCCGGGACTGGAGCAGGTCTTCCAGTTGCATCGGGAGCGGATCGATATCAAGACTGGGGAGATCGAGGAGGAGACTGTCTACGGCCTGACCACCCTCTCCCCACTGCAGGCCTCGCCAGCTCGATTGCTCGAGCTCATCCGCGCCTACTGGGGTGTCGAGAACGGCCTGCACTATCGCCGCGATCCCACCTTTCGCGAAGATGCCACCCGTCTGACAAAGGGCCACGCCGGACATGTCATGGCCGCTCTCAACAACCTCGTCATCGGCCTGCTGCGCCTCGTCGGTTTCACCAACCTCGCCGCCGCTCGGCGCTACTGCGATGCCGACTTGTCCAATGCCCTCGCCATCCTATCATCTACTACACGACAATGAGAAAGCCCTGGTTGGTGGCCGCGCTTGGGTTGCGCGGCCCGCTGAGGCTTGCTATAATTCGAGATATCTGTGGCGGGGTAGCTCAGCGGCAGAGCAGGGGACTCATAAGCCCTTGGTCGTCAGTTCAAATCTGACCCCCGCCACCTTTTTGTGTCCTGCTAAGCTCCACTGACATCCGGCTTAGCAGGACTTTCACTTCTGAGGCTGTTGTTGGTCACCGTGACCAAGGGACTCTTGTGAAGTGACCAATGGCTTTTCCCTCTGGATCGGAGAGAACGCAGTCATCAGGCTTGTAGCCTGGATCCCTCGTGCATGGCATATCCCCGGAAGTGGTGCAAGAGCAGCGGGTGGATGTCAGAGACGGCCACCCCGCGGTCTTCATCGAGATCGACGAGATCATCGAGAAGGAGGATCACGGGATGGCCGATGAACTGAGGGTGGCGCTGATCGAGCTGGTGCGCAACGTCCAGATGGACGAGGACGCCGACCCCGTGCAGGAAGGGGCGAGGGTGCTCGGGCAAGCCTCAATGGGGCTGGAGGTGAGCCAGCAGATAGGAGCCGAGCGGTCGAGCGGACGCCAGAGAGGGTGGGCCAGCGGGACAGGTTTCGGGAACGGCCCCGGACACGAGAGTTGGGACCATCGAGCTGAAGGTGCCGAAGGCGCGGGAAGCTCCCTTCCCGCCCAGCCTACTACTCGAGGAAGCGAGACGAGGCGCGGCTTCGCCAGCGTAGGCTGACGAGGCGCCGTTTCGCCATCGCTGGCCGCGGAGCGGGCTCTTGTAGCGGTGGTGCAGGAAGCCTGCATCCAGGGGGTGTCTACTCATCGCCAACGCTCTCTCCATGGTGCCCAAGACGGCGGCACAGATCGTGGCGGCAACCGTCGGGTAGGTGTTCGTGCAGCCCGATCCGGCGAGCGCCAGAGAGCGGCGGAGGCGGGTGGCGGATGGCTTCTGGTCGCGGTTCGGGCGCCTAGCCCAACTGAACGACGAGGCCGAGGAAGACTTTCTCGCTTACCTCGCCTTCCCTCCCGAGCACTGGCGGCAGATGTGGAGCAACAACCCGTTGGAGCGGCACGACGACGACTGCGACGCTGAAGACCTCGTCGGGCTCTTGCACTAGTACAGCAACAAAATGAATTTGGTGTGTAGGGCGGGGCCTTGTGCGCCGCCGGGTCCACCCCGTGCGCCGGGCGGCGGGGGATAAACCCCCGCCCTACATGTCGAAACCAAATTGGTCGAGTAGTAGTTGACGGGACACATGCCACTCTGCGGCGTGCCCCGCCCGATACGCCGCACCCAGCCGATACAGGCCCCGCGCTTTGTCTCGGGATCTATGACCGTGGGGCGGGGTTGCCATGCCCGCTCTCCTCCCTGTGACGGGTGCAGGGGGCCTGCATCTTGCTCATTGATCGACCCGAGCGAAAGCCCGGGAAATGCTAACCGAGAGGACATGCAGTGGCCACAACCAGCCAGTCCAGTGCGAGAGAACGATCGCTTCAGGAAGACACCGATGGCAATTCCACGGTCCACAGGGCGGGTCCCAGTCAAGCTCGGTGGGCAACGACCTCGCTCGCCGTGAGCGGCGCGTGCTTCTTGCTGTATCCGGCGATGCGACCCTTCTCAGACGAGACGTCCCTATCCGGTGCCGCCGCCTTCGCGTCTTCCGCATGGTTCCTGGCCCACTCACTCGCGATGGCAGGCTTCATCCTCCTCGCGCTCGGATCGCTCGGCGTCTATCTTTACCTCCGCAACACAGCTGGATCCACGCCGGCGATCCTCTCCCTCGTCCTGAGTTGGATCGGGATCGGGCTCACCCTCCCCTACTATGGAGCCGAGACGTTCGGTCTTCAGGCCGTCGGCCGCGACGCGCTCCGCCAGCAGAATGCGGCCGCCATGCCTCTCGCGAATTCCATTCGGTTGGAGGAGGGCATCTGGTTCATCATGCTCGGGCTGCTTTGCCTCGGCGTCGGCACCACGCTGCTGGCGGTTGCCCTCTGGAGATCCCACCGCTTCCCCGGGTGGAGCGGCATCCCGCTGGCCGTAGGCTTCGCCCTCTTCATCCCCCAGTTCCTGACACCCCAGCCGGTCCGCATCGCCCACGGCCTACTGATTGCATTCGGCTGCCTCCTGATCGCCCGGGGCATCCTCAGGCCCCTCACTCCGCTCAGGCGCTAACCTCCAACCAGAATCACCGTGGGCTCTCACCAGCCGGACCCGCCGGCCGCTGCGTTTCCGCAATCCCTGGTGCCCTGCCGCTCAGCACGAGGAGAGTGCCGATCGCCGGCAGAAGGCAAGACTGGAACACCAGGCGACGGTGATGTTGCCGATCGCCATGGTGTTCCTGCCATCCCTGATCACAGAACGCTGTTGTGCTCCTCCGGCAGCTCCGTCGCGAAGCGGGCCATCTGCAGGGGAGAATCAGCGCGAGGACCGCGAGGTTCTCGGAAGCCGTCCTGATGGCCCTCACGACCACCTTCGCGACCAGCACGATCACCGTGGCAGACAGGGCCATCCGGAAAGCATCCGCGCCGTGCTGCGATCCTTCGGCTTCCAGAGCAGGCAGAGCAGCCCCAACTAACAGTCCGCGGCGTCATCGCGCACGACGCAGCGTGCTAGAACCCAGGACTGGCGCCTCCCTGGCTGCCTGAGGCTCTTCACTCCGGTCGTCCGGAAGGTGGCCCCCACCTCACCGGATCGCTGCACGGGGCCAGGCCATCCGGCGGCGCCGGGCGGCAGTCCACCGGGCAACGCGGCTCTCTTTCGCGCCTGCCGTCTGACATGGTCCAGAATATGGTCGGTCTCCTGTTTGCATCCGACCACGTCGTACCCTGTTCCTGCAATGCAGGTGCTCAGCCTCGCCGTGCCCATCGCAATCCCCAGGGCTTTCCTGATCTCGGCCTCGGTGGCTCCCCGGAGCTTCGCGGCCCCGGTGTGGGAGTTGGCGCAGTACTGGGGGTGCATCTGCCATGGGACTCCGAGGCCCATCAACTCCTTGCACTTGTTGGGGACAGTGGTTTGGGCGAGCTGAAAGTCCCAAGTACCGCCACACATGCTCGAGCATCTCATCCGGGAAGCTCGTGACGAAATCAGGGGTGGAGCCCATAGAGCCTTGATCGTGTTGACGTAGCCGCCCGAATCCACTATAATTCGGCCACATTTTGAGACCGAGCTATCCAGAGCGGCGCGGCTAAGCGCCCGGCAACCTGGCGGCGACCGCCAAGGTGCCAGTCCCCGAACAGGGGAGATAGGCCCGCAAGGGAACTAAGGGTCGCGCACCCCCGGCACGTGTGCGGGGGTTTCTTGTTCCGTCGAGATGGTGGCTCGGGTCCAGAGAAAGGAGCTCCAGCATGGCGGAAAGCCGAAGCTCCGTGCTCACCTCGGAATCCGTCACCGAAGGCCATCCCGACAAGGTCTGCGACTTCATCGCCGACTCTGTCCTAGATGACCACCTGGCGGCGGATCCCCGCAGCCGGGTGGCATGCGAGGTGATGGCCAAGTCCAACCGCGTCATCCTGGCCGAAGAGATCTCCTCCACCCACACCCCAGACTACGAAAGCGTCGTCCGCGAGGCCGTCCGCCAGGTGGGCTACACCTATCCGGCCGAGCCCTTCTGCGCCGATACCCTGGTGGTCCAGACACTGATCACACGGCAGTCCACCGACATCGCCATGGGCGTCGATCGGCAGGGCGGCCGGGGAGCTGGCGATCAGGGGATCATGTTCGGCTACGCCACCGACGAGACCCCGGAGCTGATGCCGCTGCCCATCCTGCTGGCCCACCACGTAGCAGCGGGGCTGACTGGGGATCGCAAGAGCGGTCGCCGACCCTGGCTGCGCCCCGACGGCAAGACCCAGGTCTCCGTGCGCTACGAGGCTGGCCGTCCGGTAGCCGTCACCGACGTCCTCGTCTCCACCCAGCACTCCGACGGCGTAGCCCAGGAGGAGATCCATGCCTACGTCCAGTCCGACCTGCTCCCCAGGGCTCTCGGCCAATGGTTCAACACGGAGATCCGGGTCCAGACCAACCCGACCGGGAGCTTCTGCCTAGGGGGACCTGCCGCGGACTGCGGTCTCACGGGTCGAAAGACCATTGTCGACAGCTACGGCGGAGCAGCTCGCCACGGGGGAGGCGCCTTCAGCAGCAAGGACCCTTCAAAGGTGGATCGCAGCGCCGCCTACTTCTGCCGCTTCGTGGCACGCCAACTGGTAAAGGAGGGGTTGGCCAAGAGGGCCGAGATCCAGGTCTCCTACGCCATCGGCGTCGCCCGCCCCGTATCCATCTCGGTTGACACCTTCGGCACCGGCAACCAGCGAGCCGCCGAGGGCTTCGTCCGAAGCTTCGACTTCCGCCCGGCGGCCATCATCGAGAGGCTGGGCCTGCTGCGGCCCATCTATCGGACCACCACCAACTACGGCCATTTCGGCAGGCCCGGCCTGCCTTGGGAGGAATGAAGTGATCGACCAGAAGATCATGCCCAGGCACTACTCCACGGCCGCCTCGCTGACCCAGGGCCATCCCGACAAGCTCTGCGACCAGATTGCCGATGCCATGGTCGATGCCGTGCTGGGGATGGACCCCGGCTCCATAATAGACTGCCAGGTGGTTGCCACGAAAGGACTCATTCTGGTCTCAGGTGAAGCCGAGACAAAAGCCTATGTAAATGTCGCTGACCTGGTGCGACAGGTAATCAGAGACGTGGGCTTCGAGTATACCAAGCTCGGGTTCGACGCGGACACGTGCGGCGTCTTGACATCCATGGAGTTCCTCGGCAGGGACATCTGCACGGGATACTACAAACCACCGAGCGAGATGTCCGAGAGTGTGTGGAACATGGTTGCGGACCTCATCGTGGCCACCGAACAGGTAACGGTGATCGGCTTCGCCTGCGACGAGACACCGGAGCTGATCCCAATGCCGACCGTGCTGGCCCACCGGCTCTGCAGGCAGCTCGACCTGGCGCGCAAGGAAGGGCTCATCCCCCTCTTGCGTCCGGATGGCGTGAGCCAGGTAACCGTGGAGTACGAATACGGGTGGCCCAAGAGGGTCGCGTCCGTGGCAATCACCACCCAGCATGGCCGGGTCGAACACTTGGAAATGCTGGAGGTGGAGCTTCTGGAGAAGGTCGTCCGCCTAGCGATCCCGGGCCAACTACTGGATGGCGACACCCAATACCTGATCAACCCTGCCGGTCGTTCTTACATGGAAGGTCCATTTCGCGCACCAGGCGCCAGCGGCCGCCAGAGCATCGTGGATGGCTACGGCAGCTCCGTGGGAGCCTGCGGGCCAAGCTTCGTGGGGAAAGATCCAATGAGGATCTCGAGGTGCGCCGCCTACATGGCGCGACACGTGGCCAAGAACGTGGTGGCGGCAGGATTGGCCGACCGTTTCCGCGTCGAGATCACCTACGTGCCCGGGGTCGCGCGCCCGGTGGCCGTCACCGTCGATGCTTTCGGCACTGAGAAGGTGCCCCTCGCCCGCATCCAGAGGTTGATCCTCCGGGAGTTCGACCTGCGCCCAGCGCCCATTGTGGAGCACCTGAGGCTCAAGAGGCCTGTCTACAGGGCCACCGCCACTTATGGGGCGTTCGGCCGCACCGACATAGACGCGCCGTGGGAGGAGACTGACCACGCGGAGCGGCTGCGCTCCGAGGCAAGGCTGAAGCTTCCGCAGGAGCTCTTTGGGCTCGTCTCCGCAGAGCTGCATGGGCCGTTGGGGATGAAGCCAGGCCCCCAAGCCCCAGCAGGTCTCCTGCCGGGCCACGGGGGTTACGAACAGCAGCTTACTCGCGATGTCGCAGCCCGCGCCCCAGCCAGCCAGGAGCCCGCTGCCGAGGCTCCAACCGCAACCGGAGGTGGAATGGAGGCCAAGCTGTCAGCCGAGAAGCTACTTGCAAGTACGGACCTTCGGAATGCCCACCTGGTGGGTGCCGATCTTCGAGGAGCTTGCCTTCGCGGCTTTTCTCTGGCACGCGCCAATCTGTCAGACGCCGATCTCACAGGTGCCGACCTGAGTGGCTGCGACCTGGCCATGGCGGACTTCAGTCGGGCCAACCTCTCTTCCGCCAGGCTGATATCCGCGGACCTCACTCAGGCACGCCTCGAGAACGCGAAGCTCATGAACGCGGACCTCACGGGTGCCACTCTCGTCAGATGCAATCTCCAGGAGGCCGACCTGTCAGGCGCAACACTCCGAAATGCGGACCTACGCAAAGGCTTTCTCCTGGGCACATGTCTCCGCTCTGCGGATCTCTCAGGAGCGGATCTCACAGAGGCCACCCTATCCGAGGTAGATCTCGCCGATGCTGCGGTGGAAATCGACCAGATCCGCAGCACTATCCCCCCAGCCTGGGCCATCCGCTGCCCAGTGTGTCTGAAGAACGGGATCATTACCGAGGTATCAGAGGAGGGCGACCCCGAAGTGGATTTCTTCCTGTCTGGAAACCTGCCAGAGTTGTGGCCCTGCGGCCACTTTGCCGAACAGGCGTGGGAGTTCTTCTGGCCCAACTATGAGGCCCCCGGCAACGACTGGCTGAGGGGCATAGGCTTGCAGATGGCGGAAGACCTCGACGAGCTACTGACCAAGCACGCTGATGACCTGGCCCCAGAGGCACCATGCAGCATCTTCACATGCGACGCCCACCACGGCATCGAGGAGTGCTTCTATAGCCACTTCGATATCGTCAAGGTCGATACTGGAGATCGATGGGGCAGCGAATGGATCCTGCCCTTCATTGATGGCGACGAGAAGGATGCCCTCCGACGAGGTTGGCAGGACGTTGAGAGCCTCTTCGATCAGCTGCAGAACCCATTTGAACCAGAAACAAAGGGGTGGAAAGTATTAGAGAGAGCTCGGCGCCATCTTATCAAGGTTTGCCGGACGTCCGCTCGGGCCAACGAACCAAACATCCCGGACTAGTCCCTTGACACGTTGGTTCCGATAGGTTGGGGCAGGCTCTCCTCATGACCCAGGAGCGTGATGGAGGGGGACAAGTCCCCTCCCTACCTCTCAGAGTCACCGTGCCAGAGAACTAGGGCTGGACGGGCTGAACGCCCGGCGTCGACACACGCACCAGCCCTGGGGGGAGCAGCCACCCCTTTCGCCGAGTTGGTATCGCGCCTCTCTCAGGCCGCGCCCGGTGAGCCTGCCGCTCCTCGTGGCGCCCCTGCCTCGGAGCCGACCGGCACCATGGACAGCATCGGTCCGCCGGGGCCGTCCAGCACCTGGAGCCGTACCCCCTCCAGCCTGGCCAGGTCAGCGTGGTCCACTATCAGCAGGGGACGCCCCATGAAGCAGAGTACCTGGTCGTTGGCCCGGGGAAACGCCAGCGACAGGTGCGCCCCTCGGTTCCGGAAGTTCAGCCGAAGGCCCGGCTTGCACCTGCCTCGCCTCAGCTCGGGTCTGCCCTCCAGGGCGTCGGTCAGCATGGCGAGGATCAGCTCGCCGGCCTCGTTAGAGATCTCGAACACCCCCGGCCTCCTCGCTCGCCCGCCAAAGGGCGGCTCCCTTCGGCAATCATTCCGCCACGGAACATGAGCCGTCCAATCACAGGCGGTGAAACCTTCACGCGATAACTCTATAGTACCACGCTTCCAGGATCTTTGCCGCGCTCCGTTGACATCGACAGAGCCAAATGCTTATAGTGGCAACATCCATACATCCGCACATGCGCGAGCTCCCCAGGGTGTCTTCGACGGAAACCCCATATCCACGAAAGGAGGGCTGTTGCGGCTATCTGCCACTAGCTTGCTAGGGGATCCACGGCTCATCCGACTTCAAAGACACACGGAGGAAAAGATCATGGCGCGCATCCTAGGCTTCCCCCGCACGCCAAAGCGTCGCGGCGTGTGGATGGCGTCCCTCATCGGCCTGCTCACTCTAGTCGCTGCCTTTTCCCTCGCCGGGTGCCAGGCGGGCGAGAAGTACCCGGCAAAGCCGATCCTCTTCGTGGTGCCCTACGCCCCAGGCGGCGGCTCGGACATCATCATCCGGATATTCGACAAGATCGCCACCGAGACCAAGGCCATGCCGCAGCCCTTCGTCATCGAGAACAAGGCCGGAGGCAGCGGAGTGGTAGGCAAGAGCTACGCCAAGGAGAAGCCGGCCGACGGCTACACCCTGGTCACCGCCGACGACTCCACCTCCTTCACCTACCTGGCCGGCCAAACACCCTGGGAATACGACGATTTCACCTTCATTGCCAACATCGACCGCGACTACAACATGATAGTCGTCAAGGCCGACTCCCCCTACAAGACACTGAAGGACCTGATCGCCGCGGCCAAGGCGAAGCCCAAGGAGATCAAGATGGGTGGCACCGGGGTGGGGCAGGTGGACAACGTGCACACTGCTCTTGTGGAGAAGGCGACTGGTGCCAAGTTCACCTACGTCTCCTTCGACTCAGGCGGACAGGTGGTGACCAACGTCCTGGGCGGCCAGGTCGACTGCGCCATGGCTAACCCCAGCGAGGCCTACGAGCAGATGAGGGCGGGCAAGGTCCGGGCGCTAGGCATCTCCTCCCCCGAGCGCCAGGCCTTCACCGACCCCATCTTCAAGGACATCCCGACGTGGAAGGAATCGGGCGTGGATGTGGTGGTGGCGCAATGGCGCGGCATCGCGGGGCCTCCCAAGATGAAGAAGGAGCACGTGGACTGGCTCATCGACATGACCAAGAAGGTTGTAGAGACCCCGCAGTGGAAGAGCGAGTACCTGGACAAGTTCATGCAGGTGAAGACCTTCGTGGCCGGTGACGACTTCAAGAAGGAAGTCCAGCAGGAGGTCGCCACCTACAAGCCCATCTTCCAGGAGCTGGGCCTCTACAAGCCGAGACAGTGAGGTCCCACCGGGTTGAGCTCGGGGCAGGCCCGCCGTGGCCTGCCCCTCTTTCTACATCCCACCGGAGGTTTCTCATGACCGAACGCACCGCCAACACCGTTAGCGGGCTATTCCTCCTGGCCCTGGCGATCGTCGCCGGGGTCGCGGCCCAGTCACTGCCCACCACCACTACTGAGAGCTTCGCCGGCCCGAGCTTCATGCCCACGGTGCTCTCCATCGCCCTGGGCTGCTGCGCGGCGGTCATCATCGCACAGGCCCGCGGGGGCTCCGCGGGCGCCGCGATGCCCGGCTGGTCAGGCGCGGAGATGGCAGGCGCCATCCGGATAGCCGTCGTCGCGGGGGCTACCGCGGCGTACAACCTGCTGCTGGAGCCGGTCGGGTACATCCTGGTGACTCTGGCCTACCTGGTCTTTCTTTTCTGGTTCCTGAGGGTTTCGTGGCGACTCAACCTGGCCATCAGCGTGCTCGGCACCCTAGGAACATACGCCATGTTCGTGATCTGGCTGAAAGTCATGCTCCCTATGGGACTCATCGAGATCTACTTCTAGCTGACCGACTGGCGAGTCGATGTCAAGGTCCAAGGGCGTAGGATGGGGTTTGTGCCCCGTTGGCGTGTCCATCGGCGGGCAGTGCGGAGGACAAGGCGCCGCCCAGATAACCCTCATCATCGTGTCGGACCACCAGCCCGGCGAAGGAGAATGGGATCGTCATGGAGATACTGCAGGATGTGGCGCTGGGCTTCAGCATAGCCCTCCAGCCTATCAATCTTCTCTACTGCTTCATCGGAGTGTTCGCGGGAACCCTCATCGGCGTGCTGCCCGGCATCGGGCCCGTCACCGGTGTGGCCATCCTCATTCCGATCACCTTCGGAATGAACCCAACCACCGCCGTGATAATGCTGGCCGGCATCTACTACGGTGCCATGTACGGCGGTTCCACCACCTCTATCCTGGTCAACGTACCCGGCGAGTCGGCCTCGGTGATGACCGCTGTAGACGGATACCAGATGGCCCGAAAGGGTCGCGCCGGCGCCGCGCTGGGGATGAGCGCCATCGGCTCCTTCATAGCCGGTACGGCATCGGTGCTCGGCCTCATGCTGGTCGCGGGACCGATTGTCGCCCTGGCCCTCTCCTTCGGCCCGCCCGAGTACTTCGCACTGATGCTGCTGGGCCTCTCCACCCTCACCAGGCTCGCCGGGAAGAGCTTGGTGAAGGGGCTGGCCATGGGCATCCTCGGGATGCTGATCGGGACGGTGGGGCTGGACCCCGTCGCGGGGGTTCCCCGCTTCACCCTGGGTCGGCCCGATCTGATGGACGGGATCAGCTTCGTCTCGGTGGCCATGGGCCTCTTCGCCTTCGGCGAGATCCTGACCAACCTGGAGGGCTCCCTGGACCGAGAGATTTTCTCGACCAAGATCGGCTCGGTCCTCCCCACCATCCAGGACTGGCTGGACTGCAAGTGGACCCTGGTCAGGAGCACGCTGATCGGCTTCGTCATCGGCTCCCTGCCGGGGGCCGGGGCCACAGTTGCGGCCTTCATGGCCTACGCGGTGGAGAAGAGAGCCTCCAAGAACCCGGAAAAGTTCGGCCAGGGTGCCATCGAGGGAGTCTGCGCATCGGAGTCCGCCAACAACGCGGCCACGGGTGGAGCACTGGTGCCCCTGCTCACCCTGGGGATCCCCTCCTCGGCCACGGTCGCCATCCTGATGGGAGCCCTGATGATGAACGGTCTACGGCCCGGCCCACTCCTGATGAGCGAGCACCCGGACTTCTTCTGGGGGCTGATCGCCAGCATGTACGTGGGAAACGTCATGCTGCTGGTTCTCAATCTCCCGTTGGTCGGCCTGTGGGTGAAGCTGCTGAAGATACCCTACCCGGTGCTCATACCCCTTATCCTGCTCTTCGTCCAGCTTGGGGCCTACACCGTCGGCGGCTCCCTGGCGGACCTCTGGATCATGTTCGCCTTCGGGGCTGTCGGCTATCTGATGAGGAAGTTCGATTATCCGGCGGCACCAATGGTGCTGGCCCTGGTGCTTGGCCCCATCATGGAGAAGAACCTCAAGCTCTCGCTTACCATTTCCCATGGGAACCCCATGATCTTCCTCCAGCGGCCCATCTGCATTGTGCTTCTCGCCCTCACCGCGCTCTCCCTGGCCTGGCCGCTGCTGATCAGGCTGGTGACCAAGGAGAAACGGCAGATAGAGGTGCCCATCAGCGAGGAGGTGTAGCTGGGGAGTGATCTCCTGAAACGCGGCGACCGCTGTCCCCACCTGGTCCGCGAACCTGCTATGATGGAGAGCAACCCGGCTCGCCGCCCGAGGGCGGCGGGTTCGGGCACCTGGTCCCATCTTGGGAGCCAGAGGAGGACGAAATGGGAAGGGTCGGCAACCTGGGAAAGGCGGCGGCAACGCTGGCTGCCGGGGGGCTCGGCGTTCTCGGGGCCACGAAGCTGCTGGACGACCGGCACGTGGACACCATCTGGCGCGCCCTGGAGGACGTGCCCGGCGATGAGAGGCTGTTCAACGAGGGTATGGTTGCGGATCTCCCGGATCCCGCCCGAAGGTATTTCCTCCACGCCATCGAGCCGGGGACACGTCTGGCCACCAGGGTCCACTTCGGCTACTCGGGCGAGCTGAAGCCCGGCGAAGGCATGCCATGGCTTGCCCTGGCAGCCGAGCAGATAGTTGCCAAAGAGAGGGGCTTCGTCTGGAAGGCAACGGCACAGAAGGGTCCACTGATCGCGACCGCTGCCGACTACTATCTGGATGGCGCGGGACGCATGAGGGTGGCCCTGTTCGGTCTGCTGCCCATGATCTCGGCCTCCGGTCCCGACATCTCCAGGTCCGCCCTGGGAAGGCTGCTGATCGAAGGGGTGCTGCTTCCACCCGCTCTTCTTCCTGGACCCAACCTGCGGATCGAGGGCGTGGACGGCTCTAGGTTCCGGGTGGTGGCGACTCTGCACGGCTACACGACTCCCGTTACCATAACCGTGGACCCCGATGGCAGGCCGACCGAGGTCACCATGGACCGATGGGGCAACCAGACTGAGGATCGCGGCTTCCAGCCGATCCCGTACGGCGGAAGGATCCAGGGCGAGCGGACCTTCAGCGGCTATACAGTCCCCGGCAAGATCGACATCGGCTGGTGGTATGGAACCGACCGCTACCAGGAGGCGGTTCGGTTCAACCTGGAGTGGGCTGCCTACCGGTGAGCGATCCGTCACAGCCGATTCGTGTAAGGCGGGCGGGCAGGTGACCTGCCCTCCCGCCTTTGTGGCACGAGGCCGCGGCCCCAGCCGGCGGATCCAGATGCGAAGTGGTGTGCAGCCCTCCCCCATCGCCTGATCCGTTGGCGAGAGACGCGGCGCCCCGCCAGGCAACTTCAGGCTATCGTGTCGTAGGACTACCCGCTCTCGCCGGTGGAGCGCAGCTTCTCCAGCTTCTCCCTGACCCCCTGAGCCTCGGCCTCCAGGTCCTTCAGGTAGGCTTCCAGCTTGGCGATCAGCTCCGCACGATTGTGGAAACGCCTACGGAAACCCATCTTGGGTTCCATCCCGAAGCCGCAAATGGGGCACCACTGGTGACCGTGCCAGCCGGCGTGCTCCCACGGCCCGCCCCAGCCGTGCCCTTCGCCCCATCGGCCCGGGTAGTGCCCGCCCTCCTCATAACCCTCTACATGGCGGCCAGGCCCCCAATGCCAGCCACAGCCGCATCCCTCATGGTGATGAGAACCGTGCATCTCCAAGCTCCATGATCAGGCTAGTAGGTTTCGGCCGCCGGCGGTATCCCGCTCTGGAGAGAGGTCGGATCCATCCGGCACCAGCGCCCTCTATCATGGCACTTAGCCGAAACCCTGCGAGCAGTGATGCAGGTAGCTTGCCACGAGACACGAGATCGGGAGAGAGCGGCGTCGCCGGTCACGTCACTGTGGATGGGTATGGGTAGTGCTCCTTCCAGATGGCCATCTTCGGCGCAGCTGAGGAGCCATGACGTACCATAACGCCCCGGGCAACCGGGAGGAGCCGCTACTTCAGCCCCAGCTGGGGACGGTCCAGGCAGTGGCCGTTGCCCTGGGAGCCATGCTGGGAGCCGGCGTCTACGTCTCGATGGGGCAGGCCGCAGGTCTGGCGGGTGGATCAATGGTGGTGGCCGTGCCGGTAGGAGCCATCGTAGCGACCCTGAACGGTCTGTGCGCGGCCGAGCTGGGGGTTCACGACCCACGGGCAGGAGGCGCCTACCAGTTCGGCCGAAACCTGGTCTCGCCCATCGTGGGCTTCGTCGCTGGCTGGCTCTTCCTCTTCGCCTCCATCACGGCGGGCGGCAGCTATGTGCTTACCTTCGGCGCATACTTGAGCGGGCTGTTCCCGTGGGTGCCACTGAGGATCGTGGGGGTTGTCCTGGTGGTGGTGGCTGTCGGCGTAAACGTCCTCGGCGTCCGGGTTTCGGCCCGCGCTAGCCTGGCGCTAGTGTCCGTCAACCTGGCCATCCTCCTGGCCTTCGTTGGGCTCGGACTTCCTGCCTTCGATCCCGGCAACCTGCAGCCGTTCCTTTCGAACGGCGTGGTCGGCCTTCTCCAGGCGGGGGCGCTGCTCTTCTTCGCCTACGCGGGTTTCGCCCGACCGGTGACCGTGGCCGAGGAGATACGAGATCCCGCCGCAACCCTGCCCCGCGCGGTGCCAACGGCCATCGCCCTGATGGCGGCTCTCTACCTGGGAGTGGCCCTAGCGTCCCTGGGGGCGGTGGGACCCGAGAGCTTGGGAATGGCGCAGGCCCCCCTCCACGCGGCGATGCTGGCTGCGGGCACCCCTGCAGGCGCCACCATGGTCGCCTTCGGCGCGCTGCTGGCCGCGTTCACTGTCCTTCTCACGGAAGTGTGGGGGATGTCGCGCCTGGCCTTCGCCATGGGGCGCAACGGCGACCTCCCTGCCTGGTTCGCCCGATTGACGGCCCCTGAGCGGATCCCGCGCAACGCCATCCTCTCCGCCGGACTCCTCCTGCTGCTGATAGCCTCCTTCGCCGACCTCCGGTCGCTCCTGGAGGCGAGCAGCCTTTCCATCCTGATCTACTACTCGGTGATGAACATCTCCGCCATGCGCCTCCCGCCGGAGCACCGTCTCTATCCGATGGCGATCCCGGTGGCCGGCCTGGCCCTCAACCTAGTCATGGGCCTTTCACTGCCGTGGCAGACGCTGTCGATCGTCGGAGCCACCGCGCTCGCCGGTTTGGCCTTCCACGAGCTCAGAAGGAGGATGGCAAGCTAGCGCTCTACCAGAAGGGGCGCACTCGCCCGTCACAGCCGCACGATGCCCCTTCTCACGGCCATATCCAGCAGCACGCCCACCGCGAAGGCCACCCCCATGTTCCAGGTAGCCAACCCGGCCGTGATCAGCATCACGTGGAAGTCCCGCTTTCCAGAGCCGATGTCCCTGGCCGACATGGCCAGCTCCACGCCAGCGAAAAGCAGTATCACCCCTAGGATGGCCTCGGGGAAAGCGCTGAAGACCAGCTCCACCCAGCTGCCACAGAAAAAGCCCATCGCCACGAGGATCGTCCCCAGGATGACCAGCGCCCCGCCTGTTCTGGCGCCGAAGCGCACGTGTCCCGCCATCCCCCCTGCCCCATGGCACATGGGGATGCCACCAAGGATCGGCGCGATGAGGTTCATGATCCCCATGGACACGGCGACCTGCCGCTCGGTGACGGGACGCTCCGGGAAGATGTCGTTGTTCTCGGCCACCACGGCAATGCAGGCATTGCCAAGGCTCAGGGGAAGCTGGGGGATGGCCAGCAGGAGGCCACCTAGCAGCACATCCTGCCACGTGAGGGTGTCCAGCGGGAAGCTGGGGAGCCGCGGCGACAGACCCGCCTGAAGCAGGCGACCTGGAAGCTCCGGATGCTCGAACAGGGCCAGCGCCACGCCCATCAGCAGCAGTACGAACATGGCGGGCAGCCGCCGGCTCGAGAGCAGCAGATAGGTGGCCACCAGGCCGGCAGCGGAGACCATGGGATTGGTGCCCATCATACGCAGCGACTCCAGCATGAAGCTGAAGCCCAACCCCAGGACTATCCCACGCACAACCGGCCTCGAGGCGAGCCTGGCAAGTCGATCCACCGCGCCAGTCAGGCCGAGAAGTAGCCAGATAGCCCCGGTAACGAGCCCTGACCCCAGCACCATCTCCGGCGTGACGACGCCACCCTGGCCGATGGCGGCCCCTCCGATCGCCTTCATCGGCTGCACGGGCATGGGGGTGCGGTAGTAGAGGCCCGAGGCCACCTTGGAGAGGCCGAAGGCGAGGAGGATTCCTACCGGATCCATCCGCAGCACCGTGATGTACCCGACCACGAAGGGGATCAGGGTGCCCAGATCACCGAAGGCCCCTGCCCACTCCATCCGATCGTACCGGTTCGCCACCAGTACCCGAGGGGCCGGCGGGCCTGCCTTCCTCTCCGCGTCGCCGCCCTTTCCAGGTTGCATGTGCGCCGCAGTCATAGCACGACACCTCCACGATCCAGGTCTCGCGTGTCGAAGAAGCCGACGACCCTGCCTCCCTCGTGTTGGAGAACGGAGGAGCGTCGGGCATCTGGCCCGAGCAAAGCCCCTCTCCTTTCCCAGCACGAGGAGGCAGGGTCGTTTCCTTCCCTACCCGAGACCTTCGGAAGAAGGTCCGCCGTTTCGGCGAACGGCCCCGTCGTCCATAGGCACAGCCCTTAGGCCGCGGGGCTCGGAGAGACTATTCAGCTCGTCCGGCACGCAAGATCATAACGACCGGCAACAAAGAAAAGACCTCAGCTGAAGGCTTCTCGAAACCTCTCGTCCACCAGGCGGTCGATCCCGCTGCTGAGCTGCCGATAGCGTCTGAGCAGCTCCCTGGCGGCCGGGGTAAGCACGCTTCCGCCCCCATCAGCGCCGCCTGACTGGCTCTCCACCAGCCGCAGTCCGAGAACCTCCTCCGACTCCTTCAGCCTCTGCCACGCGGTCCTGTAGGGCACCCCCAGCTCCTCCGCGGCTCTCGCCAGGGAGCCGGTCCGCTCGATCCCCTCCAGGATAGCGGCCCGATAATCGCTCAGCACCGCCTTGCCGTTGGCCTCGATCCAGAGCTTGGAGCGCACCTCCAGTCTCGGCAAGGGCGGGAGGTCGGTGGCCAAGCTCGGGGTCGCCACCACGTCCCGGTCCGACATCGAAGCCCTTCTCAACCACGCACCCCCAGGGCAACCGCGTGACAGCGGAGCGTTGTGCAGAAAATATCATAACGAGCCACCGTCCTGCAACCAGGTCGACGTCTTGAAACCACAGAAGGGCGGGACTTGCCCCTTTGCGGTAGAATCGGAGCGCACCGACCTATCGGGAATGGAGGTGAACTTCTATGGCTGAAGCGGGCGCGAGCGCAGCGTACCCGGGCATCCCGACCACCGCCGACGGATCGGCCACCGTCGTCTGGGTGGAGAGCCACATATCCCAGGGGGCGTGCGCCTATCCCATCACGTCGTCCACTGCCATGGGGCAGGGGTATCAAGCGGAGGTGGCCAACGGGCGCAGGAACCTCTGGAACGACACACTGGTCTTCTTGGAACCGGAGTCCGAGCACTCCTCCGCCACCACATGCGAGGGCTTCGCCCTTGCTGGCGGGAGGGTCACCAACTTCACTTCCGGCCAGGGGCTGATCCTCATGAAGGAGGTGCTCTACGCCATCGCCGGCAAGCGACTGCCGGTCGTTTTCCACATCGGCGCGCGTGCCCTCACATCCCAGTCCCTCAACGTGCACGCGGGGCACGACGATGTGATGGGCGTCGCCGACTGCGGGTGGGGCATCCTCTTCGGACGGAATGCTCAGGAGGCGGGAGACCTGGCTCTGATCGCCAGACGCGCCGCGGAGGACTCGGAGACGCCCTTCCTGAACGTCCAGGATGGCTTCCTGACCACCCACACTATAGAGAACGTCCGGCTGCCCGAGCCGGAGCTGATGGAGCATTTCGTTGGAGACCCCAGGCTCAAGCTCCGCAGCTACTTCGATCCAGCCACCCCCCTGCAGAGTGGCACCGTCCAGAATCAGGACAGCTACATGAAGGGGAAGATCGCCCAGCGGTTCTTCTACGATCGGGTGAAGCCGAAGCTGGAGGCTGCCATGAGGGAGTTCTCCGACCTCACCGGCCGGCGCTACGGCCTGGTGGACGGATACCGGTTGGAGGACGCCCGCTTCGCCATCGTCGGGATGGGCAGCATGCTGGAGACGGCCGCGGCCACGGTAGACTGGATCCGCTCCGAGCTGGGGCTCAAGGTGGGTACTCTGCACGTCACATCCTTCCGTCCCTTCCCGGGGCCGGAGATCGTGGATGCCCTGGCAGGGGTCGATGCCATCGCAGTGATCGAGCGCATGGACAACCCCATGGCCCAGAGCAACCCGCTCACCGCGGAGATCAAGGCGGCCTTCGCCGACGCCCTGGTGGGCACGCCAGGCTACCCGCGCATCCACAGGATGCCGGTGATCTACTCGGGAACGGCGGGGCTCGGCAGTCGTGATGTGAGGCCCGGCGACTTCGTGGCAGCCGTCGAGAACATGAGTCGGCCGGGGGATGGATTGCGCTACTTCACCCTGGGCATCAAGCATGACCTGGCACTCGCACCCAGGGTGGACCCCAACGTCCAGCCCCCGGGCACCTTCGCCATGCGGGGCCACTCGGTGGGCGGCTTCGGCTCCGTGACCACCAACAAGGTGATAGCGACCATAGTCGGCGATCTCTTCGGGCTTTACGTGCAGGCATACCCTCTCTACGGGTCTGAGAAGAAGGGGCTCCCCACCACCTACTACCTTTCGGTGGCCGACCAGCCCATCCGTACCCACTGCGAGCTGAAGGAGGTGGACTTCGTCCCCCTCAACGACACCAACGCTTTCAACCTGGGCAATCCGCTCGCCGGCCTGCGCGACGGGGGCATAGTCTTCGTCCAGTCCCGCGAGACCGATCCCGCCAAGGTGTGGGCCAGCATACCCATCTACGGGCGCAAGCTGATCCGCGACCACAACATCAGGGTCTTCGCACTTGATACCGTGAAGATCGCCAGAGAGGCATCCACGCGGCCCGAGCTGGAGCAGCGGATGCAGGGCATCGTCCTGCTGGGGGTCTTCCTCAGGAACACCCCGTTCATAGAGCAGAGGGCCCTAACCGAAGAGCAGGTGAGGGCGGGGATCGAGAAAAGCCTGCGCAAGTACTTCGGCAAGGCGGGCGAGCAGGTCATCCAGGACAACCTCAAGGCGGTCATGAGGGGCTACAACGAGCTGTTCGAGATCCCTCGCGACCTTATCAACCAGCCCATCCCCGAGGAAAAGACGACCGCCCCACAGGTGAAGCGCGGGGCTAGGGTGAGCGATGTGATGCATAAGGGTGTCGTCACCTGCACGCCCGAGACACCAGTTGCCGAGGTGGCCCGCATGATGGCACAGCAAGGGATCGGGTCCGTTGTGGTGGTGGACGACGCGGGCTTCGCCGTAGGCATCGTCTCCACGACCGACCTGGCGAACGCGGAGTTCGTGGCCCCTGGGGTGGAGTTCAAGGGTCTGGTCGCCCGGCACCTGATGACGAGTCCGGTCATAGCGGTGGACCCCGATCGACCCCTGGCGGAGGCCGTGAGGCTCATGCGGCAGAAGAGGGTCCGCCGGCTGGTGGTGGTGCGAGATGGCGACGAGAACCACCTGAGGCCGGTAGGCATACTCTCGGCCACCGACCTGGTCCGCAGCATGGGGGAGATCGAGCCCTCGGCAAGATGAGAAGGGTTCAGCAGCCAGCAGAGGAGGGCGTGACCAGAGCACAGCGCCTGGCGGGAGTCGACACGCCGGAGGGCACATCCAGGGGATGCCCCCAAAGTCGAGCCTCCTCTGCCGTTCATGCAGGATAAGGAGCACCTGCCATGTCTGACGAGATGGAGCGCGCCGCCGAGATCGAGTTCGAGGAGAACGGCGGCGGCAAGCGATACTACAGCACCATGGAGGCCGATGACGCCACCGTAGACATCGGCATCAAGGAGCCAGGGACCAGCAAGGAGACCCACGAGAGCCAGCTGCTGGAGAGCAACATCTTCCGCCTGGACCTCGAGCAGTACGTCCAGGAGTTCAACGAGAAGGTGATCGGGGCCTACCAGTTGGGGGTGGGCAGCCAGACACTGCCGGCGGACATCGGCGTGGCCCGGAGCCTAGTACCGGCGGCGACGGCCGCCCTCCGCGACTTCTCCTACATCGCGCCGGAGATACCGCAGTACATCCCGGCCAACTGCACGGGATGCATGAACTGCGTGACCCAGTGCCCGGACACGGCAATACTGGGAAAGGCCATACCCGAGAGCCGCTTGGAGGAGGCGCTGGCGAAGATCGATGATCCCGCCAAGCGGGAGGAGATGAGGTCAGTCTGGTCGAAACCCAGGAAGTTCTACGAGGTGCCGGTCCGGCAGGGCAAGGAGAGAGCCCTTTTCGGCATCTTCGTCGACCCTACCAAGTGCAAGGGCTGCGCCGAGTGCGTGAAGGTGTGCGACGACCTGGGCTACCACGCCCTCCGCATGATCCCGAAGGAAGAGGACACCATACCCAGATACAGGGAAAGGTTCGGCTTCTTCCGCCAGATGGGCCCTACCCCGGACGAGTACATCAACGAGAAGACCCTGGTGGACATGATGCTCAAGGAGACCGAGGCGCTCCTCTACGTGGGCGGCGCCGGCTCCTGCATGGGCTGCGGCGAGGGGACGGCCATCAGGATGATGCTGGCCGCGACCGGCTTCGTGTACGGCCCGGGGAACATCGGCATTGTGGCCAGCACCGGCTGCAACACCGTGTACGGCTCCACATATCCCTACAACCCGTACCGGGTGCCATGGACCAACTCCCTCTTCGAGAACGGTCCTGCCGACGCCATGGGGATCAGAATGAGGTGGGACCAGCTTGGATGGCAAGAGAAGCGACTCTGGGTGATCGGCGGCGACGGCGCCATGTACGACATCGGCTTTCAGAGCTTGAGCCGGATGCTCGCCTCGGGCATGGACATCAAGGTGCTGGTTCTGGACACGCAGGTATACTCCAACACCGGCGGCCAGTCATCCACCGCCACCTTCCAGGGCCAGGAGACCAAGATGACCGCCTTCGGAAAGGCCCTGCCGGGCAAGAGGGAGAATCGCAAGGAGCTTTCCCGCATCGCCATGATGCACCCCCACACCTTCGTGGCCCAGACCAGCTGCGCCTACCCCGCCCACTTCTACAAGGCGGTGATGCGGGCCAACGAATTCCGCGGCCCCGCCCTGGTGAACGTCTACACCACATGCCAGCCCGAGCACGGTGTAGCCGACAACCTGTCCTCCACCCAGTCGAAGCTGGCGGTGGAGAGCCGCGCCTTCCCCCTCTTCATCTACGACCCGGAGGCCGGCGACACCATCGCCCAGCGGCTGAGCCTGACTGGCAATCCCGCTGTGAAGGAGGACTGGTACACTCCAGCCAACAGCGACAAGCCCTTCGACTTCATAGAGTTCGCTCGCACGGAGGGACGCTTCCGGAAGCACTTCGACAAGGATGGGAATCCCTCCCAGACGTTGCTGGCGGCGCAGGAGGACCGCCTCCAGAATTGGCACATCCTCCAGGAGCTGGCGGGGATTCGGTAGCCGGCGAGAAAAAGGGGGCCGACGTCCACGTCGGCCCCGCCCGGTGTTCGCTTCTTCTTCCTACCCTATCGCTCCACGGCGCTCCTCAGCAGGCCGCGGGAGGCTAGCTCGTCCGCAACCCACTCCAGACCCAGCCCCGCTAGCGTCTCCCTGGTCGGGATGCCCGTCGCTGGGTCCCATCCCTGGTAATAGTAGTAGGCGCTGATTGCCCTCTCCATACGCTCGGCGTCAATCCCAACCCCCTTCTCCCGCAGGGAGCCCTTGAGAGGAGGCGAGAAGAAACGCTTCGGCAGCTGGTCGTCGGCCCGGGTGAATCCCTCCCGCAGGTTGAAGGCCCGACCCATGGCGATCGCCCGCTTGCCCACCGTCACGATCTCCTGGAGGGTCGCCTTCCAGCCAGTGCAGGCGTTCAGCAGCTCCGTCAGCTCCGGGTAGCTCCAGGGCACGAAGAGGCACTCCACCAGGCTATCCATCCCCATCATCCAGCTGTGCCGCTGCGTGAAGAGGTAGGCCTTTCGGTCGGAGAGCTCGGTCGAGGGCATCGGCTCCTGGCAGCCGAGCCCCAACGCAGCCTCGAAGCCAGGCCCAGCCTTCTCGAAGGCCGTGTCGTGGAACCCGATCTCGTGGTCGCCACCGTGGTTGGCCACGGAGTAGCCGATACCGAGCCCCTGCTTGAGCCTGGGCTCGTGCATCCCCATCTCCAACCCCTTCACAGACATGGATAGCTCCTCCGCGCCGCGGCCGATCCGCTGGCCCGCGCGTCTCGAGCCCTCCGCCAGCAGGTCGCCGATCCCCTCCCGGCGAGCCATCAGCTCCAGCACCCTCAGCATCGCCTCAGCGTTGCCGAAGCGCAGCTCGATGCCCCCCGTGTCCTCCAGGGTGAGCAGCCCTCGCTCGAAGCACTCCATGGCGAAGGCGATGGTGGCACCCGCGGAGATGGTGTCCATGCCAGCAGCATTGCAGATCTGGTTCGCGTAGGCGATGGCCTTCAGGTCGTCGATCCCGCAGTTGCTGCCCAGCGCCGCAAGGGTCTCATACTCGGGGCCACCGTACTTGGGGTCCACCCGATAGGGGTCTTCCACTCGCACCACCTTCTTGCAGCGGACGGCGCAGGCCCAACAGCCCTCCATGCCTATCCGGATGGTATCCCGGATGGCGGTGGCGCTTATCTTCTCCACGCCCTCGAAGAAGCCGTCCCGATAGTTGCGGGTTGGCAGATTGCCCGCCAGGTTGAATCCCTCCATGAGCGCGCCGGTGCCGAACTGGTGGAAATTGGTCGCCCGGGTATCCACGTCGGCCGCCATGGAGCGGGCAAGCCTGCCTATGGTCTCGGGATCGGCGAGAGGAACCTTCATCTTTCCGCGAGCGGCAATGGCCTTGAGCCTCTTGGAGCCCATCACAGCACCCATGCCGGTCCGTCCAACCACGTCGTGGAGGTCGTGGACCACGCATGCGAAGCGAACCAGCTTCTCCCCAGCCGGTCCGATGCTGGCAACCCGGGCGAACTTCTCCCCTGTCTCAGCGCGGATGGCCTCCTCCGTCTCCCTCGTCTCCTTGCCCCAGAGATGGGCTGCATCCCGGATCTCCGCCTTCCCATCCTGCAGCCACAGGTAGACCGGCCTGTCCGCCTGGCCCTCCACTATCACCGCGTCGAACCCCGCCAGCTTCATCTCGGTGCCGAAGTAGCCCCCCACCTCGCCCTTCCCGATGCCGCCGGTCACCGGGCTCTTGGCACCGAACCCAATGCGCGCGCTGCCGGAGAAGGCGGCGCCCGTCAGAGGGCCGGCCGCCATGATCAGCTTGTTCTCGGGGCCCAGGGGATCGATCCCCGGGGCCAGCTCTCTCAGCAAGAAGTAGGCGGTCATAGCATACCCGCCCATGTACTGCCTGTACCAGGCGGGGTCCGGCTCCTCCACCGCCGTTGTGCGGTTGGTAAGGTTTACGCGAAGCACTCTGCCCTGAAAGCCGTAAAGCACGCAGCACCTCCTTGCAGCACACCTAAGCCCCTCAAGGACTACCCCTTGCGCCGGGTGGAGCTGGTCCCGCCCACCAGCGCCCGGGGGCTCGGACCGCTCGACTGTACTCACCAGCTCGGGGAAACCAAGCTCTCAAGGGGCAGGCCGTCTGGTCGATTATATACTTAACGGTGCCTCCATGCAGCAGGCAGTGGCCGTCAACAAGAAAACGGAGGCAATAGTGAGAATCTATTGACCAAAACCCTTAACTCCGCGAACGAAATCTGCTATTCTTTACGCGGGGCCGGGAACTCACCATCCGGCGCCTGTTTCACCCCACCCATTTTCCAAACGATGGAGAAACGATGAGCCGACCATTGGTGTCCATTGCGCCTGGCTCTGACGAGATAGTGGACGAGCGCAGGGAGCAGGGCCTGCTGGAGCAGGGGGGTATCGCGGTCCTCGACAGGCCGCAGCATAAGGATCTGATCGTCCGGTACCCCGGAAATCCGATCCTCACCGCAGGCGACTGGCCATACCCCGTCAACGTCGCATTCAATCCCGCGGCTACCCTTCTGGCGGATGGCACGACCCTCCTGCTGTGCCGCGTGGAGGACCGCGAGGGATCCTCCCATCTCTGCGCCGCTCGCTCTAGGAACGGACTCGACCACTGGGAGATAGACCCGATCCCCTCTCTGGCGCCAGACCCCGAGGGTCACCCGGAGGAGGAGTGGGGCGTGGAGGACCCGCGTATCACCTACATCCCCGAAGCCGGGCAGTACGCTGTCGCCTACACTTCGTACTCGCCCGTCGGGCCCGGCGTCTCTCTGGCCTTCACAAGAGACTTCCGCCACTTCGAACGAGTAGGGCAGATCATGCCGCCAGAGAACAAGGACGCGGCCCTCTTCCCCAGGAGGATCGGGGGGTACTGGGCTCTGATCCACCGCCCGGTGATCGGAGGCAACCACGCCCACATCTGGATTTCCTACTCACCAGACCTCAACTTCTGGGGCCGGCACAAGCTGGTGCTTCCTTCTCGACCCGGCCCATGGTGGGACAGCGCGCGCGTGGGGCTCGCCTGCCCGCCCATAGAGACCCCGGAGGGGTGGCTGATCATTTACCATGGGGTCAAGAAGACCGTGGCGGGCGCCATCTACCGGATTGGGATCGCTCTCCTGGACCTGGAAGACCCGCAGAAGCTCCTGGCCCGATCCAAGGGGTGGATCATGACGGCCGAGACCTCCTACGAGACCATGGGCGACATCCACAACGTGGTGTTCCCCTGCGGGTTTACCATCGATCCGGCGGACGGCGATACCCTCCGTCTCTACTACGGGGGCGCCGACAGCTGTGTGGCAGTGGCTACCAGCAGCGTCAGGCTCATGCTGGACCACCTCAAGAGCGGGCGCTGAGGCCCTCTAGCAGCCGCGGGGAGGCGTGCACGCCTCCCCGCGAAACGTTCTCCTCCAACCGCTCGTTCTATATATGGAAAAGTCGGGACCCTTTGGGGTATTATCGCCTCGTGTCCTCGTCATCGGATGCAGGCTTCACTGCTTCCGACCAGCCACAAGACGGGAGGGCTACCGATGGCACTGGCGAAATCCCATCGGAAGGAGCTGTGCGCACCGTGAGGTCGACGTCTTGCTCCCGCTCGATGGCGGCTCCCCTCCAGCTCCAGGGCAGCCACGCGACAGTGAGGGCAGCAACGCTGGAGGTGTGGCGCCTCATCAAGTACGGCGTGGTCGGGCTCTCCAATATTGCGGTGAGTCTGGCCGTTATGAACCTGTTCTTCTTCTTCGTGCACCCCACCTCGCCCCAGATGCTGGTGCTGGGGAGTAGCGTCGGCTACCTGGCAGGCGACGTCAACAGCTATTGGTGGAACCGCGGCTTCACCTTTGGGTTGCCGAGAGCCACGCGCAGATCGGCTCTCCGCTTCGCTGCAGTCAGCCTGGCCGCCATGAGCATCAATGCCGGGATGGTCTGGGGATACTCCGACCTCTTGCTGCACTCATTCCTTCCGGTTTGGTTGCAGACCAACCTCTCCCAGGTTTCCGCCACCATCTCGGGCGGGATCGGCTACGTGGCATGTCGAGTCTGGGTCTTCAGAACCACGGGCACCATGTAGCGACTCCGGCTCACACCTTGACCCTCTCTATGCGTGCCCCAAGGGCCTGCAGCTTCGTCTCTATCCGCTCATAGCCGCGATCTATCTGGCCGATGTTGTTGATCACGCTCTGCCCTCGGGCGGCCAGCGCCGCCAGGAGGAGGGCCATTCCGGCACGTATGTCTGGAGACTCCAGCCGCTCCCCGTGGAGGGGACTGGGCCCCACAACCACCGCCCGGTGGGGATCGCACAGCACAACTCGGGCCCCCATGTTCAGCAGCTTGTCCACGAAGAACATCCGCCCCTCGAACATCTTCTCGTGCATCAGTATCGTCCCATCGCACTGCGTGGCCACGGTCAGGGCGATACTCATCAGATCTGAAGGGAAGGCAGGCCAGGGTCCGTCGTCTATCTTGGGAACCGCGTTGTGGACGTCGCTGGCGATCCTCATGGGCTGCCCGGCAGGCACCAGCACATCGCTACCCGCCCAACGGCCAGCGCGTGGCCTCTGGCCACCATCTGTCACCGCGGCCTCGTCGACACCTCCGCCCACTACTCGACATCGAATGCCGAGCCGTTCGAAGGCGATGAACACCATCGGGAGGTGCTCGGGGGCCGCATTCTCGATCAGCACCTCTCCGCCGGTTATGGCCGCCAAGCCGATGAAGCTTCCCACCTCGATGTGATCCGGCCCTATCTCCACCTCCGCCCCGTGAAGCCTTTCCACCCCTTCGATGGTGAGAGTGTTGGAGCCGATGCCGGTGATCCGGGCACCCATCCGGTTGAGGCAGTGCGCCAGCTCCTGTACATGCGGTTCGCTGGCGGCGTTCAGAAGGGTGGTCGTCCCCTTCGCTAGGGCAGCCGCCATGAGTGCGTTCTCCGTCGCCGTGACGCTCGCCTCATCGAGAAAGATCTCATCCCCGCGAAGGCCGCGGGCTCGCATGGAATAGCCCATATCCACGTTCACCTCCGCCCCCAATGCCCTGAGGGCGGCCAGATGGGTGTCGACCCTCCTCCGGCCGATCACATCGCCACCTGGCGGAGGCAGGTTGACCTCTCCGGCACGGGCCAGCATCGGACCTGCCAGCAGGATGGAAGCCCGGATTTGGGCGCAGATGTCGCGATCCAGCTCGGTGGTGCGCAGGTTGCGGGCCCGCAGCATCAGGTCGTGGGACCCCAGCTCCGTGATCTCGACCCCGAGACCCTCCAGCAGGGCCAGCATGTCGCGCACATCGCGGATCCGGGGAACGTTGTGGACGATGAGCGGCTCGTCGGTCAGAAGGGAAGCGGCAAGGATGGGTAGCGCCGCGTTCTTGTTCCCGCTGGGCCTGACCTTTCCACTTAGCGGAACCCCACCCTCGATGATGAACCTTTCCAAGGCGACCTCCAGCTTCGATGCGTGAGAAGCCCCTGCCGGGGCAGTGGGAACGGCGGTGTCACCTACTATATCATGGGGAGAGGAGCCACACACGGAGCGGGGCGGGGAGTCAGGCTCTCTTAGGCGTTGCCGTCGCCAGAGGCAAGAGGCTGGCCTCCGGCCGCCGGCCAGGAGCGGTCGGGGTGCCTGATACAAGACAACGACAAGCTCTCTTTGGCAGGGCGCAATGAGGAACGGCACCAGCCCTTCCAGTGGTGCTATACTTATGTCATGTTGAGTACGATCTTGCGCAGGCTTGCCCTTATCATTCTCCAGATACTGGCCGTGGCGCTGGCGCTGCTGCTGGCCGGGGTGGTGGTGGCCGGTGTGCTGATGGTGTCGGCGCTGGCCATGTTGGCCGCCCTGGTGCTGGTGGCATATCTGGAGCTGGTCCACGGCCGCCTTCGGCGGCGGTCCTAGGGATCGCGGGCCGGCGTGCGGTCACTACGGCCTCACTCCGGAGACGGGCACCGCGCCACCGCCGTGGACTAGTGCTTTGACACGTTGGTTCCGATAGGTTGGGGCAGGCTCTCCTCCTGACCCAGGAGCGTGATGGAGGGGGAGAAGTCCCCTCCCTACCTCTCAGAATCACCGTGCCAGAGAACTAGTGCTCGACCAAATTGGTTTCGCCATGTAGGGCGGGGGTTTATCCCCCGCCGCCCGGCGCACGGGGTGGACCCGGCGGCGGGGCACAAGGCCCCGCCCTACATACCAAATTCGTTTTGTCGATGTACTAGGCGGGCTCCGCCTCCACGTCGAGGTTGGGGCCCAGGCGGAAACGCACCCGCTGCAGCTTCTCGGTCACCAGCAGATGGGACGACCCCAGGGTGATCCGCACACCTGGGAAGCAGGTGTCCTTGGCGTGCACCCAGGCCCCGCGCGCCTCGCGGGCCATCTGCTCCAGCTCTTGCCTTCTGGCCTTCAGCTCCTCCTGCCGGGCGAAGAGCTGCTCCTGGGCTTTCACCAGCTTCGCCAGTGTCGCCCGCTTCTCCTGGCACAGGTTGCCATGACGGCTCTGGGCCGCCAGAAACTGGACCATCTGGTCCGCCCGCTGGAAGTCCTGCTCGGCCACCGCTAGAGCCTTTTGGACCTCCTGCATCTCTTGCCGGAGCTCGGGAAGGATCCCTACCGTGATATGGGTCGGCGCACCCATCTCCGAGCCGATGTTGCGGGCCGATACGCTGTTCTTGGCTATCACCTGCCCTCCTATGATGGCCCCACGCCGGCCCATCACCTCCACCGCGCCGCCAGCTTCGACCCGGCTCTGGAGGATCCCCTCGGCCGCCCACACGTTGCCCCCTGCCTTCACGTCCGCACCCTCCATGAATCGCGCCCGGACCGACCCACCGGCCACCACCTTCCCGTGCCCGGCCCCCACGATCCCGTACTGCACCGTGACGTTCCCGGCAGCCTCCACGGTTCCGCCCGTCACGCTACCGTACACCTCGACATCGCCTTCGGCCTTCACGCTGAAGCCGTGGAGGACACTGCCTCTCACCACGACGCTGCCAACGAACTGGATGTTCCCCGTCTCGACCGCGATGTCTTTGTTCACCTGGAAGACGTTGGTTACGGCAACCTCACCGTAGAGCAGCGCGGCGTGCCCATCCACGGCAGCGGTGACCGTCAGCCTGTCCTCGCTCAGGGTGGTCCCGCTCCCGGCCTTGAGCCACACCTCCCTGCCCATGCGTCCCGGTATCTCTAGCCCGGTGACGGTCATCCCCGGCTCGCCCCTGGTGGGAGGTATCATCACGGCCAGGACGGTCCCCTTGGCGACGTTGTGGACGAGCCCCAGGTCGAAGAGATCCACGGTGCCGTCCGCACGCTCCTTCGGTCGTCCTGAGACGGCAGTCAGGATAGGGTGGTAGTCTATCCTGGCATCCTCACCCATCCCAGGTGGCCGCCCCTGCGCGACCCGCACCTGCTCCACCGGCGTGGATGGGTCGCGCGGCGATGCCGCCTCGGCGACCGCCCGCTCCACCGCCGCCATGTCGATCCCGAAAACGACGCCGTTCTCCTCGAGTCGCCTGAGGGCGTCCTCGACGGTGGCAGGCTTTCCTCCCTCGATGGGTGCCGTCACCAGCAGGTCGGCAGACATTCGGTCCGACGCTACCAGAACCAGCACCTGACCGTCTGGGCAAGCACTGGCCGGCGGCCCCGCCGGGCGCTCATCTTTCGTGGCCAAGATCGACACCTCGGCTTTCGAACTCATGTTCGGGCAATGTCGCCGTCATCCCGCCCGGTCATGGATACTCCCTACTCATTGTTATCGGCAGTCCGGATCGATTCCTTGATGCCAGCAACGCCTCCCGGTATCCTTTAATGGGCTGCCACCTGGTCGGGGTGGGCCAACCCTCGAAGCGGAGGTTCAGCTGTGTCCAGCGAGCTAGGTAGAATAGAAAGACCCTTGGCCGAACAGTTCCGTGGCGAGCGCAAGCTGTACCTGGTGCCGCTGGTATTCGCGCCGTCCAACCCGGACCCCGAGTACGCCGACATCTACGAGCGGTATTGGTCTGGCGTTCGGGAGCACCTGCTGAAGCTGGAGCTCAGGATCGGCTCGGTGGCGAGGGTCTACCATGAGTCGGTGGGACGCTCGGGAGAGGAGGGCCTTCAGGAGGCGGACAGGATCAACCCCAAGAGCGCATCCATCGCGAGAGGCAAGGTTGAAGCGGGCGCCAGCTTCGAGGCCGTCGAGGAGGAGGAGCTGGTGGCCGAGTCCTTCGATTGGCAGCGGTGCATCATGGTGGGGCTGGAGAGTCGCAAGGTGGCCGAGCTCGCCCTGAAGGGCTACCAGGAGGCCACCAGGCAGCGGTTCGAGGTGATAGCCCAGCGGATCGACCAGACCCTCCGCCCCGAGGAGAGCGGCCTCCTCTTCATCTCCGAGGATCACCGCGTCCAGTTCCCCTCCGACATCCGGGTGTTCTACGTCTCGCCGCCCGCGTTGGACGACATCCACCGCTGGCTGCGGGACCACAGATCCAGAGCCCGGCGCGAGGCGGGCGGCCAGGAGGCCGCGTCAGAAACCGCCGATCGCCAGGAGAAGTGACCCGCCCCCTTCCATCGGGCGCGGGTGACGACGGCGGGTCACCCGCGCCCGGCAGAGCAATCAGAGCCTGCTCATCACCAGGCCTGTCACCGGCTTGGGGTAGAAGTATGTGGACTTCTGGGGCATCCTGCCTCCGGCCCGCGCCGTCTCCAACACCTGGTCCACCCTTGTTGGGTTGAGAAGGAAAGCCACCATGCCCTGGCCCGACTCTACTGCAGACATGGCCTCCATGGCAGACCGGGTGTAGACCACGTGGGAGCCCGCTTTGAGCTGCTCCGGCCCGATCCCAAGGGTAGGCGCCAGGATCCCCTCGTGCAGGAGATCGACATCCAGCATTGGCCGCTGTCGTCCATCGCGCCCCACCAGCGAGCCACTGGAAACCAGCAGCCCCTCTTGCCCCGGGCGCGGGCGCAGGATGGCCGCCTTGCGGCCGGGGCGATACAACCCCAGCCCCGCACCGTCCCTCCCCACCTCGCCGAGGCGGGCCAGCATTCTCTCCGCGGCCTCCTCCACTCCCATCCCTTCCAGCGGTAGCTCATCCACCAGGAAGGACTCCTGCAGCCTCTTCTCCATTTGCAGAAGGGCATCGGCGCCGACGCCCCGCACGATGCGGTGGGTGGGCAGAACCACTAGTCCGGGGTCTCGCGCATCCACCAGCAGCATCATCCCGAAATCATACGGGGCCTCGCTGTGCAGATCCCAGGGCTCCTCGGAGGAGGCGGAAAGCGCGCTCCCCGCGGCCAGCGCCATCCTTCGCCTCTCCTCCTTGTAGGCCAGTTCCGTCTCGTACCTGTGATGCCCGTCGGCAACGTAGAGCTGTGGCTGGCGAAGAGCAGCCGCCAGCCTTCTACTCACGTCGCCAGTGAGGACCCAAAGGCTATGAAGCTGGCCATCGCCCGTGTCTGCCAGCGCGTCAGGATCCCTACGCGCCGCCTCCTCCATCAAGCCAGCCACGGTTCCTGATGGATCGTCGAATAGCAGGAAGATGGGGCTGATGTCGCAGGCGGTCGCCCTCATCAGCTCCAGCCGATCGGCCTTGGGCCCCGCCATGGTCTCTTCATGGGGAAGCACGACCCCTTCCTCCCACGGGGCCAGCCGCAGATTGGCCAGGAGTCCTCTCCTCACCAGCGTACTCCCTGAATGGGTGAACCGCTGCTCGTACAGATATAAGGCGGGCTCCGCCTCCTCCACCAGGGCCCCTTCCCTCATCCATCGCTGCAGGGTGGCTGCAGCCCTGGAGTATCGGTTGTGGGTCGCATAGTCCCCCGGAGCCTCCATGCCCAGCTCCAACCTCACCACGTTGTACGGGCTGCTGGCGTGTAGCCTCTCCTGCTCATCCGGAGAGATGACGTCGTAAGGGGGGCACACAACCCTGCCCAGCGGTCCCACGACCTTCTCGTCGAACCTGAGACCCCGGAAAGGACGGATATCGTTCATCAGGCCTCCAGAGACTTTCAGCAGACGCCGGTCACGGAGCGGCGGTCGCTTTTCTCGTGAGCATAGCGTACCACCCCGTCGTCGCGGGCTTCAATCGCGGCCCGGTCCGTGCAGGTATAATGTCCTCGCAGCGCGCCCCTCGGGGCCATCGCACCTGCTCATCCAAGGGGGAACCCATGAGCGAAGCTGAGCTCCCGTTGACACTCACCTATGATGATGTCCTCCTGGAACCGAAGCACTCCACCATCGCCTCCCGCCGCGACGTGGACACCTCCACCCGCTTCTCACGACACATCACCATGGCGGTGCCCATCGTGAGCGCCAACATGGATACGGTCACGGAGTCGGCCATGGCCATAGCCATGGCGCGGATGGGCGGGATCGGGATCATCCACCGCTTCATGCCTATCCAGTGGCAGGCCGATGAGATTCGAAAGGTAAAGCGCGTGGAGGGATGGGTGATCGAGGACCCCTACACCATAAGACCTAATGAGAGGGTATCCGACGCTCGCGCCGCCATGTCGCGACATGGGATCAGCGGCTTGCCCGTGGTGGACGAGCACGGGCGTCTGGTAGGGATGCTGAGCAGGCGAGACATCCTCTTCGCGCCCGACAGCGATTTGGTAGGAAGCCGCATGACGCCGCTGGACAGGCTGGTCACTGCACCCGCCGGCAGCGGGACCGTGGTCGCCCGGGATCTTATCGAGAAGCACCGGGTCGAGAAGGTGCCCCTCGTGGACGCCAACGGCATCCTGAGGGGGCTGGTGACGGCCAAGGACCTGGTTCGGAGCCTGCAGTTCCCCTACTCCACCAAGGACTCCAAGGGCCGCCTGATGGTAGGTGCAGCGATTGGGGTAGTGGGCGACTATCTGGAGCGAGCCCACGCGCTGGTGGAGGCAGGCGTGGATGTGCTGGTCATCGACGTGGCCCACGGAGACGCGGAACACACCCTGAGGGCGGTGGAGACGGTGCGCAACGCCCTCGGCTCGGTGGAGCTGGTGGCGGGAAACGTGGCCACGGCGAGCGGCACCGCCAACCTGGCCTCAGCCGGTGTCGATGCCGTGAAGGTGGGGGTCGGTCCCGGCTCCATCTGCATCACGCGGCTGGTGGCGGGGGTCGGCGTGCCCCAGCTCAGCGCCGTCATGGCGTGCGCCAGGGAGGCGGCCAAGTACGATGTTCCCATCATCGCCGACGGGGGGATCCGCAACTCGGGGGACATAACCAAGGCGCTGGCCGCTGGAGCCTCGACCGTGATGCTGGGGAATCTGCTGGCCGGCACCACCGAGAGCCCGGGCCTAGTTATACGCCGGGGCGGCCGGCCTTACAAGATAAGTCGTGGCATGGCCTCCGCCGAGGCAGCGCTCGAACGGCTGGCCAGGGAACGCCCCGAGAGAGGGTGGGCCGAGTGGGAGGAGGAGATCGAGCAGGTGGTCCCGGAAGGCGTGGAGGCGGTGGTGCCGTACCGGGGCGACGTGGGCGAGGTGATCTTTCAGCTGGTGGGGGGGCTCCGTTCCGGCATGAGCTACTGCAACGCCCGAACACTTGAGGAGCTGCGTAGGAACGCCACCTTCGTCCGGATCACCGAAGCCGGGCGCCGCGAGAGCGGCCCTCATGACATCGAGATAATGGGATAGGACCAACAGCAGAGGTGGGCCGGGAAGATCCCGGACCGCCAGGGGAACCTCGCCCCTGGCAACCTTGGAGGGCATAGAGATGGCACTTGAGAGCTACGAGGGGAAGGTCCGGGCCCCGGACTTCCCACCAAACCTGGACTGGCTCAACGTCGAACGCCCCATCGGCATGCAGGACCTTAAGGGCCGGCTGGTACTGCTGGACTTCTGGACCTACTGTTGAATCAACTGCATGCATGTGCTTCCGCAGTTGCGGAAACTGGAGCAGGCTTTTCCGGCCGAGCTGGTCGTCGTTGGGGTGCACTCCCCCAAGTTCAGCGGCGAGCATCCTACGCCGAACCTCCGCAAGGCGGTACTTCGCCTGGGTATGAAGCATCCCGTGGTCAATGACCCGGACATGCGACTCTGGTCCGAGTATGGGATCCGCGCCTGGCCAACACTGGTGCTGGTGGACCCGGAGGGCAGGGTCATCGGGAGTCACGAGGGGGAGTTCCGGTTCGAGGAGCTCCGCCCTCTTATCGCGGACATGCTATCGGAGTTCGACGCCAAGGGTCTGCTTCGCAGGCAGCAGCTGCCGGTCAGGCCCGAGCGGGAGCCCGACGGCCCCCTCCGCTTTCCCGGCAAGGTCCTGGCCGATCCTGCCTCCGCCCGCATAATCGTGGCCGATTCCGGTCACGATCGCATTCTGGTGATCTCCATGGATGGCACCGTCCAGCAGGTGATCGGTGGAGGTAAGGGGTTTCGCGACGGAGATCCCGCCGTGGCGGCATTCGATACCCCTCTCGGGCTGGCGATGGATGGCGAGCAGCTGTACGTGGCAGATAGCGGGAACCATTCCATCCGCCGAATCGACCTGGCCGACGGCAGAGTGAGCACCGTGGCGGGCACAGGAGAGCAGGCCCGTCGTGTGAAGGAGGGGCCAGCCCTCGAGTCCCCGCTCAGCTCCCCCTGGGACCTGGCCTTCCATGAAGGGGTCCTGTACATCGCCATGGCCGGCTCCCACCAGGTCTGGAGCCTCCAGCCTCGCTCAGGCCAGCTGGCCCGATACGCCGGCAGCGGCCGCGAGGCTCTCGTAGACGGCCCTCTCTCCCGCGCAACCTTCGCCCAGCCTAGCGGGCTGGCGACGGGAAGCGGACGGCTGTTCGTGGCTGATAGCGAGTCTAGCTCCATCCGGGAGGTGGACCTTCCGGGGGGCACGGACCGAGTACGCACATTGGTGGGCCTGGGGCTGTTCGACTTCGGGGACAGGGACGGTGTCGGGGACCAGGTGCGACTCCAGCACCCCCTGGACGTCTGCTATCAGCCCTCCAGGGGAGGAGGGATCCAGGATGAGGGTCTCCTTTACATCGCCGACAGCTACAATCACAAGATCAAGCTACTGGATCCCGCTTCGAGGCGCGTGGTCACGCTGGCAGGGAGCGGGGCCGCCGGGACGGCCGACGGGCGCGGGACAGCGGCCTCCTTCTGGGAGCCGGGCGGGATCGGTCTGGCCGGTAGAAGGCTCCACGTAGCCGACACCAACAACCACGCCGTGAGGATGATAGACCTGGACACCGAAGAGGTATCGACCCTCACGATCAGCGGGTTCTGAGGAGCTACGAGACGGAGATCGCGGAAGCAGGTAGTACGGAAGTCACTCGGAGCCCCAGATCCACAGCAGGCTGGCTGAGAAGTTCAGGATGGAGGCCGCGGCCACCCCGACGAGGTTGGCCAGAAGGTAAGGGAAGCCCCATCGCTCGGCCAGAAGGTAGAGCGTCCCCGAGGCGACGACCATTCCCCCGAGGGACGCCAAGTTGAACTTGGCCAACCTCAGGGCTGAGAAGCCCTGGCTTCGGAAGGTCCAGCGGTCGTTCCACAGGTAGTTGTGCAGGATCGCCACCTCCACCGCCAGCGGCGATGCCAACAGCAGTGGCAGGCCAGCAATCCCGTGCGCTAGAAGCAGGATCAGGCTGTTGACCAGCACCCCAGTGATACCCACAACCCCAAATCGGGCCCCGCCGGCCACCAGTCGACTCAGGGGGCGAGCCGAGCGTCCGGGACCACGCGCGACCCTTCGCCATGAACCCAAGCGAGCACACCTCCTCACATCCAGAAGCAGCTTCGCGGCCGTGCCGGACCTGCTCGATGCGGGCTGCTCCGCGCCGGCCGCAGAGATCGGGCCACCAGCAGGACGGAGACCAGGAGACGGACGACCAGAGTCGCGGCAGCGCGACACCCTGGAAACGGCGTCGGGCTCCGACGTCGCGCTGGAGGTCCGCGGCGGCCGAGCCCGCGGAACCAAACGATGGGGGGCCGCCGTTTCTACCCGATCCTCGGACTACCGGGCAGGACCGACCTGCCTCGGGGACACGGCCAGCGGATCGTCGGGGATGGGGAACAGCCGACAAAGCCTCAGCGCGCGGGATCGCAGCCCTCCAAGCCGCTCGGCATCGCCCCTGTCCTCCACCGCTGCGGCGATCAGGTCTGCGATCTCGTGCATCTCTGCCTCATCCATGCCACGAGTGGTGGTCGCGGGGGTGCCCAGCCGGATGCCGCTGGTGGTCTGCTGGGGAGCGGGATCGTACGGGAGCAGGTTCTTGTTCACAGTGATGCCCACTTGCGACAGCAGCTCCTCCGCCTCTGCTCCGCTGATCCCCATGGGGCGGAGATCCACCAGCATCAGATGGTTGTCGGTTCCGCCCGAAACGATGCGGAAGCCCCTGCTGGCCAGACCATCGGCCAGGGCCCTGGCGTTGGCCACCACCTGCGCCGCGTAACTCCTGAACTCAGGTGTGGAGGCCTCCTTGAGGCAGACCGCCTTGGCGGCGATGACGTGCATGAAGGGACCACCCTGGGTGCCCGGGAACACGGCGCGATCGATGGCCCTGGCGTACCTGGCCCTAGCGAGGATCATCCCCCCTCGCGGGCCTCGAAGCGTCTTGTGGGTGGTGGTTGTGACGACATCGGCGAAGGGGATCGGGGACGGGTGCGCGCCGCCCGCCACCAGACCTGCGATGTGGGCCATGTCCACCATGAGTATGGCACCCACCTCGTCCGCGACCGCCCGCAAGGCGGCCCAGTCGAGGAACCGGCTGTAGGCACTGGCGCCCGCGACGATCATCTTCGGTCTGAAATCTCGCGCCTGGCGGGCGATGGCATCGTAATCGAGCATCTCCGTCTCAGGATCTACACCGTAGTGGGCAAACTGGTACAGCTTTCCCGAGAGGCTGATGCGGGCCCCGTGGGAGAGATGTCCGCCCTGCGAAAGGTCCATGGCCAGGACTCGGTCTCCCACCTCCAGCAACGCGGCGTACACGGCCAGGTTGGCCTGGGTGCCGGAGTGCGGCTGAACGTTCACGTACTCAGCCCCGAAAAGCGCCTTGGCCCTGTCGATGGCGAGCTGCTCCACCAGGTCCACCACCTCGCAGCCGCCGTAGTGTCGGCGCCCGGGATACCCTTCCGCGTACTTGTCGTTGAGGTGGTTGGTGGAAAGGACGCCCCCGAACCGCACCGAGGTCGCCAGCGCCTCCAGCACGGCCTGGCTGGCGTAGTTCTCCGACGCTATCAGCTTGATCGTCTCATCCTGCCGGCGCCCCTCCTCGGCGATCAGCCGCGCCAGCTCCACATCGACCCGCTCCAGCTCGCCCAAAGCCATCACCTCCACTCAGCAGATCAGCCACCAGCGGCACTCCGTCAGCCTCTACCACGACGGCTGATGGAAAGCCGCTGATGGCTGATCCCTCATTCCTGGTCACATTATACGGCAGATGGGCCAGAGACGCACCGTTCCAGAGCTTCCATCCAGGGCCTTCTCACAGTCGCCGCGGGCTGAGGGCCCGCTCGGCAGCAGAACCATGAAACTTCGATTTCATGACAACACATCTGCTTAAAGGCTGACGCATACGCACTCAAGAAGAAAGAGGGAAGCCTCCTGGTAAGATGGTAGCTGTCCGTACCACCATCGTTCCAGGAGGCTTCCGTAGGTCATGGTACACCCGCGTTCTCGAGAGCATCAACACTGCCGTCCCCTTCCTGAACTTCAGCCATAGGATCAACCTGGCGCTCCTGGTCAGCGCCATCCTGGCCAAGCGCACCCTGAAGCTCTCGGCCCTGGCCGGGGCCTATCCCATCCCCGAGGAGCATCGAGTCGAGAACCCCAAGCACGGCCTGCTGCACCGGCTCAAGCGGCTGAGTCGCTTCCTGGGCAACGACCGGGTTGACGACGTCGCCGTGCAGGCGGCTCTCATCCCCCACACCGTCGCTCGCCTGGGCAATCCCCGCTGGCTGGGCTTGGCCATAGACTGGACCATGTTCGATACCCTCACCCCCAAGGGCCAGCGGATACGCTACCAGGTGCTGCGCATCGCCGTTCCCCGCCGCGGCCGCGCCTTGCCCCTGCTCCAACTGGCCTACGACCGGGACAACCTCCCTGCCCCCAAGAGTCAGAACCGGCTGGAGGAAGAGGCCCTCGTAGCGGTGATGGAGGCCCTGCCCCGAGGCGTCCGTCCCGTCATCCTGGGGGATCGGGGTTTCGCACGGACCAACTTCTTCGCCTTCCTGAAGGCCAACCGCCTCGACTACGTCGTCAGGATCGACAGTGGCACCTGCGTGACCGAGTCCGATGGCCGACGCTGGAAGCTGGGGAGTGAGGGGATCCTGCCCGGCCAGATCCGCTGGCTCCCACGGGTCCGCTACGCTCTGCACCATGGCCGCCCCACCGACCTGCTCATCAACCTGGCCATCTGCTGGCGCCTTCCCCGGCATCAATGCAAGAACCCCCGTCACAAGAAGCCCAAGGAGCCCTGGTACCTGGCGAGTAGCCTTGGCAACGCCGGGTGCGCCATCGCCTGGTACCAGCAAAGGGGCTGGATCGAGCAGTCCTTCAAGGACTCCAAAGGTCGCTTCTACCTGGCGGCACTCCACGTCGACTGCCCCGATCGACTCACACGGCTGGTTACGGCCCTGACAATCGCCCTGACCTGGCTAATCCTGGCTGCTCTGCCGGAGATCGGCGCCATGCCCAAGGGTTGGCACGAGGAGATCGCCCAATGGGGCCGCGTCAGCGTCATCAGCCTCGCCGTGGAGCTCCTGGATCGCCTCGGCAACCTGCCACTCGCCTGCTTACCCTCCACCACTCTCTTGAAAGGTGGGTATGCATGAGATTCTCAATACCTCTGCTGTGGTCCAGATACATTCGTGACAGTGAGGGATGTTAAGGAATAGCAGGAGGGAGTGGAATTGGCGGCCGGGGTGGCCGTCGCCGTCGTCGTGGCTGTGGGAATGT